>MLJW01000117.1_pt1 | contig 83191 bp, 83 predicted proteins | sample 888231 | NCBI WGS metagenome assembly MLJW01 (sample SAMN05788063, study PRJNA343431) | mine drainage metagenome | isolation source: sample collected from the inflow into an acid mine drainage treatment plant... | place: Germany: Lusatia, lignite mining district
CTGATGCCAGCATCCGTATTGAAGGTAATGCAGATGATCGCGGTAGCCGTGAGTACAACTTAGCTTTAGGTCAAAAACGTGCGGTAGCTGTTAAAAAAGCAGTGAACGTATTAGGTGTAGCCGACAAGCAAATCGAAACGATTAGCTATGGTGAAGAGAAACCAAAAGCGACTGGTGAGAATGAAGCTGCATGGGCACAAAACCGTAGAGCTGACATTGTTTATTCTGGTGAATAGTCTTATCTAAATAACATTTGCGGTAGGGGGGTAACGACCCCTACCATACGGTTAGAAAAATGTACTAGATAGAATTAATTGCAATCGTTAATTTTGTATTTAAGTGTTCTTATGTCTTTAAGGTAAGGATACGCATTATGTATCGACAAGGATCTGTCAAATGCTAATAAAGCCACTTTCTTATTTTGCAGTGTTATTTTCAGCTATCGTATTTACAACACCCGTACTCGCAGCGGAAGATGCATCAATGCATGAAGTTTATCTAGCTGCGGAAGCTGGTAAATTTACCGAAGCGCAGGCAATGATGGATAAGGTGCTTCATGATCACCCTAATAGCGCAAAAGCACATTATGTAGAAGCCGAACTGCTAGCAAAACAAGGTCATCTATCTGCGGCGGCTAATGAGTTAAATGCGGCAGAGCGCTTAAAACCCGGATTGCCTTTTGTTAAGCCGCAAACACTACAAAAACTTAAATCACAAATAGCATCATCACATCTAACAACACAGTCTACTGGCAATAATAATGCTCAACACTATGCCAATAGCGATATGCCTTGGAAATTAATCTTCTTAGGCCTAGGTTTGATTGTATTCATTTACTTTGCTGTAAAGTGGATGACGCAACGTAATCAGACTTTAATCCCTGCGAATGGTTATTCTGGTGGAATGAACAATGGTAACCCTCAACCTTATGGAATGACTAGCGCTCCAATGCCTATGCCGTCTTCTAGTGGTCTTGGGTCAGGCATACTTGGAGGTTTGGCAACGGGTGCCGCACTTGGCGCTGGTATGGTGGCAGGAGAAGCTCTGATGCACCACTTTACTGATGGTGAGCACAGCAATAACAATAACTTTATGAATGATGATCCTGTAAATAATTCATTCTCTACGAATGATTTAGGAGGATCAGATTTTGGAGTTTCGGATAGTTCATCATGGGATGATAATTCAGGTGGCGATGACTGGAGCTGATCAAGTGGGATAAGTTATTTTGGACTCCACCCGCTTTCTAATCCAGTTAATAGTTATTTATACAGTTTAAGTAACGCAAGTACATGCGATAGCTTCACAGGCTTTGTGCTACTTAGACCCAAGAACAATAGTTCCCTAAAATTACCTGTTTTAAATAACAGACCGATATCAGTACGATGTTTCAGTAACTGTTATGATTCTCTATGATATTGCTAGCCCCTGTTAGTTATCACCATTTGATTGATAGGATATATTTTGCAAAAAATATTTGTACGCATATCAACAATCATTTATTTATTCGCAGCATTGTCTCTAACAACCATGTCGCTAATGATTATGGGATGGTCTATTTATGAGGTTGTTAGCAATATCCCTAAACGAGGAGAGTTTATTCCAATAATGCTTCAGTCCGTAGGATCCATAATAATATCCGCAGTTATTATTGATGTTGCAATGACCCCTGTTGAATAAAATGGACACTCCACTTTAAACAAGCTCTTCCTGCATTAACTTAAAATTTCTTAAAGCCTCTGCTGGCGATATGTTATCTAACTTTGAGTGCCTGCGAATACGATTGTAGAACACTTCCACATATTCTACGATTGCATCGCGCGCCTCTTCTCTTGTTTTATATTGCGTTTGATGAATCAGCTCATTTTTAAGTGAACCCCAGAAACTTTCCATCGGCGCATTATCATAACAATTGCCGCGGCGGCTCATCGAAGCCAAAATTCCCGCTTGTGCCAATCGTTTTTGATACGCCTTAGCGCAATACTGGCTACCTCGGTCAGAGTGCAGAATAAGCCCAGCTTTAGGCTGCCGTCTCAGTTGTGCCATTTGTAGCGCAGCTAAACATAAACCCGCTGTCATGCGCTCACCAATAGCATAACCGACCATTTCACAACTAAACAAATCTTTGATGCCTGCCATATCCAGCCAGCCTGCTTCAGTCCAAACATAGGTAATGTCACTGACCCAAACTTGATTAGGGCGACTCACCATAAAGTTTTGCCCAAGGCGGTTAGGCGCAACCACTTTATCGTGCTGACTATTGGTCGTGCATTTATACCGTTTCCTTTGCTTGCAATAAATCCCTAAGCGTTGACGTAATACTTTTACTTTATAGGCGGTGACAATAACGCCGTTGGCAACTAACTCGCTGTGCAGACGTTGAACCCCATAAGTATGGCGCATAGCTTCATGGGCTGCTTGAACATGCGGTGTCAGCAAGGCGTCTCGTAGCATACGCGCACTAGGTGAGCGATTTACCTCACTATTAAATCTGGATTGAAGAGCTTTATCGATGTTAGGCGTATTTGTGTAAAGCTTGATCCATTTCTAGGCAAGCTCACACTTAACCAGATTAATGGTGATGTTGTGTGGGGTGTCGCACAGGGATTGATCAAGAAAGGAAATAAGCCTGCGACGGTAAATCGTTATTTAGCACTCATTCGTAATTTGCTGAAAATAGCGAGGGATGAATGGCAGTGGCTAGATAACATTCCTAAAATCCGATTATTACCTGGCGAAGTTGAACGTGATCGCTGGTTGACCAAAGAGGAAGCAGATCGATTAATTTTAGTCTGCCCAAGCCATTTGGCAGCTTTGGTTAGATTTGCGTTATCAACGGGTTGTCGGGCAAGTGAGATTACTAACTTGGAATGGAATAGGGTGGATTTATCACGTCGTACCGCCTGGTTAAATCAAACCAAGAATGGAACACCGCGAGGTGTACCGCTAAATAATGATGCAATCATAGTTCTGGAAGAACAGATCGGAAAGCATCCTAAAGCTTGTTTTACTTATCAAGACCAACCAATACGCCGCAGCAATTGTAATAAGGCATGGTACAAGGCCTTAGAGGAAGCATCGCTTGAGGACTTTCGTTTCCATGATTTGAGGCACACTTGGGCATTCTGGCATCGTCAGGCAGGTACAAGTTGTGATGAACTCAAAGAATTGGGGGTCTGGAAGACTAGATCGATGGTAGATCGTTATGCAAAATTTGCAACTGAGAATCTGGCCTTTGCTGCCTCTAGGATTGAACTCAGTCGAGATGGTGAAAACGTTATAAGTTTGTCACGTTTTTGTCACGGTTCAGAAACAAAAAAGCCACTAACATCTCTGTCAGTGGCTTAGTATCTGGCTCCTCGACCTGGGCTCGAACCAGGGACACACGGATTAACAGTCCGTTGCTCTACCGACTGAGCTATCGAGGAATATTCGGTTTTTGAAGCAATAAAAAAGCACTCGGTTAGGAGTGCATTTTTATATAAGTTTGGCTCCTCGACCTGGGCTCGAACCAGGGACACACGGATTAACAGTCCGTTGCTCTACCGACTGAGCTATCGAGGAATATTCGGTTTTTTTAACCTTTTAATTACTCACAAACGGTTAAATTTGTGAAGCCGCTATATTAATGGCTTAGCGGCCTCTGGTCAACGCAAAAATGCTATTTTTTTAAATATTGAGTGCTTTTTCTATTCTATCTAATGCATTGCGTAAGTTTTCCATAGAGGTGGCAAAAGAAATGCGGAAATAGCCTTCAGCACCGAAGGCGGAGCCTGGTACAACGGCCACGTCAAACGATTCAAGAAAGTATTCTGCAAGCGCCATATCGGTCGCTGCTTTAATTTTTCCAGCTTTATGTAGATTATCAATTGCGCCACGTGCATCTGGAAATGCATAAAATGCGCCGCCAGCCATCAGGCAGCTTAAGCCTGGCATGGTGTTGAAGCGGTTCACAACATAAGTGTGGCGCTCTTTAAATGCGGTCACCATAGGTGTGATGCAGTCTTGCGAACCTTCTAATGCTGCTTGCGCGGCAACTTGAGAGATTGAGGTGGGGTTACTTGTTGATTGTGACTGCAAAATTTCCATGGCTTTGATAATGTAAGCAGGGCCTGCGGCATAGCCAATACGCCAGCCTGTCATTGAGTAAGCTTTAGAAACGCCGTTTAATACAATACAACGGTCTTTAAGTGCTGGCGCTGCGTTCAGGATGTTGTAAAACTTGTCGCCAGTTAAGTTCACGTGCTCGTACATATCATCTGTAGCGACTAATACGTGTGGGTGTTTGAGTAGTACTTCTCCCAATGCTTGCAATTCGCTTAGGCTGTACACCGAACCTGTAGGGTTGGATGGTGAGTTAATCATGAATAGTTTTGTTTTTGGGGTAATTGCCGCTTCCAACTGCTGTGGTGTAAGTTTGAAGCCTTGCTCAATACCGCATTGCACAATCACTGGTGTCGCTTCGGCAACCAGTGCGATGTCAGCGTATGACACCCAATATGGTGCAGGTACAATGACCTCATCGCCTTTATTGAGTACAGCTAAACAAAGGTTGAATATCGTTTGTTTGCCGCCAACGCCAACAATCACTTCATTAAGTGCATAGTCAAAACCATTTTCTTGTTTGAATTTGTTCACAATGGCTTTTTTAAGGCCAGGAGTACCTGCAACAGGGGTGTACTTCGTAAAGCCCGCATCAATGGCTGCTTTAGCTGCATCTTTAATATGTTGCGGTGTGTCAAAATCAGGCTCGCCAGCCGCCAAACCAATAATGTCCCGCCCTTCTGATTTATATTTGCCGGCTTTTGCTGTAATGGCTAGGGTAGGGGACTCTTTAATCGCTTGAACGCGGAGAGATAGAACTGATGCCTGACGGGCTGCTTGTGATGATGCCAAAATATGCTTCCTTAAAACAATTTTTATGCAAATAATCGAATGGTCGCTATTTTACGCATAAAAATCATCATTAGGAATAATTACGCAAGACATCAATCACTTATTATGATATTTATTGCTAATCTATATATTTAGTCTATATATAAGGTATCGCTAAGTTGTGGGTTGTAATTTTCATGGGCACTATTTGTTGGCGGCGGATGTCTACTTTACTGTTAAAATCAATGGTTAATTTTGAATGAAGAACAACGTGTTCGTTACTTTCCCTAATAGTAAATATCAGTTACATCAGCCTTTCCCTCCAGCGGGTGATCAACCTCAGGCGATTGAAAAGCTGACGCAGGGTGTGAATGACGGGCTAAAGTTTCAAACTTTACTCGGCGTTACTGGTTCAGGCAAAACTTACACCATGGCGAATGTGATCGCCCGTACTGGTCGTCCAGCCATTGTGATGGCGCCAAATAAAACACTGGCCGCGCAGCTCTATAGTGAGTTTCGCGAGTTTTTCCCTAATAATTCTGTGGAGTATTTCGTTAGTTATTACGATTACTATCAGCCGGAAGCTTACGTGCCATCGCGTGATTTGTTTATTGAGAAAGATTCGAGTATCAATGAACATATTGAGCAAATGCGGCTTTCAGCCACCAAGGCTTTATTAGAGCGCGAAGACAGCATTATCGTTGCCACTGTTTCGGCGATTTACGGTATTGGCGACCCCGTGGACTATCACGGCATGGTGTTGCATGTGCAGCAGGGCGAGAAAATTGCACAGCGCGATATGATTTCTCGGCTGGTGGGCATGCAATATGACCGCAACGAATTTGATTTTGCACGCGGTACATTTCGTGTGCGCGGCGATGTTATTGATGTATTTCCTGCGGAGAATAACGAAACAGCGGTGCGTATTTCCATGTTTGATGATGAAGTGGAGTCCATCACTTTGTTTGATCCGCTGACTGGGCAAGTGTTTAATAAAATCCAGCGCTACACGGTGTATCCGTCCAGTCATTATGTAACGCCACGTGAAACTACGATTCGCGCTGTAGAGAAAATCAAACACGAGTTAAAAGACCGTGTGGATTTTTACATTAAAACAGGTAAGTTGGCAGAAGCTGCGCGTATTGAACAGCGCACACGTTTCGATCTTGAAATGCTCAATGAAATTGGTTTCTGTAAGGGCATTGAAAACTACTCACGTCATTTATCTGGTCGTAATCCAGGTGATCCACCTCCGACGTTGATTGATTATCTGCCAAACAATGCATTGATGATTATTGATGAGAGCCATGTTACCGTGCCGCAAGTAGGCGCTATGTATAAAGGTGACCGTTCACGTAAAGAGAATCTTGTAGATTATGGTTGGCGCTTGCCATCTGCGCTGGATAATCGCCCTCTCAAGTTTGAAGAGTTTGAGCAGATTATGCGTCAGTGTGTATTTGTTTCTGCTACGCCTTCAGAGTATGAAGCTGCACATCAGCAACAAGTGGTGGAGATGATTGCCCGACCAACAGGCTTGGTTGACCCGCAAATTATTGTCAAGCCAGCCGATACTCAGGTGGATGACTTGTTAAGTGAAATAAAGTTGCGCGTGGCCGTTGGTGAACGCGTGTTGGCTACTACGCTTACCAAGCGTATGTCAGAAGATCTGACAGACTACCTTAGTGAACATGGTGTAAAAGTGCGCTATTTGCATAGCGATATTGACACTGTTGAACGTGTTGAGATTATTCGTGACTTAAGGCTTGGTGAGTTTGATGTGCTGGTAGGTATTAACTTGTTGCGCGAAGGGTTGGATATTCCAGAAGTATCCTTAGTTGCGGTATTGGATGCTGATAAAGAGGGCTTTTTGCGTTCAGAACGCTCTTTGATTCAAACATCAGGTCGTGCCGCGCGTAACTTGAATGGTAAAGTGATTTTTTACGCCAATAAAATTACGCGTAGTATGAAGCTTGCTATGGATGAAACCGAACGCAGGCGCGGTGTACAGCTTGCCTTTAATGAGGCGCACGGCATTGTGCCTAAAGGCATTAGTAAGCGCATTAAAGATATTATTGATGGCGTGTATGATAAAGACGAAGCACAACGTGAGCGTAAAGTGCTGCAAGATCAGGCCAATTATGAATCTTTAAGTGAGAAGCAAATTGCCAAGGAAATTAAGCGTCTTGAAAAAGCAATGCATGATAGCGCAAAAAATCTTGAGTTTGAAAAAGCAGCAGATTTTAGAGATCAACTGAAGAAGCTCCGAGCGAAATTTTTTGGTGCAGAAACGCCTGATTTTGTATAATTATTACTAATACCGTGCAACTTTTTTGTTCTATGCTGGCTTATTATTCTTTGTTATGATGCGACTATGATTCGCCGTATATTTTTATCGCTGATATTGGTTACATTGCTCCTGTTTGCGCAACAGGTTGCTATGCAGCACCCTTATGTACATATCGCTGATAATCAACAAAATTCTTCAGAAAATAAGCAAGTACCTAAACATACTGAAGTGTGCGGAAAATGTTTATCGCTTGCAGACATTCAAAATATAGTCAGTTCAACAGCGCAAACACTCAATATTGCTGCTGGGCAATTTGCGTTAACTACAACAGTAAGTCGATCATTTACAGCAGCACAATTCTTTTCATACCATTCTCGCGCACCGCCAACGCTCACATAGCATTAAGTTTTTAACGGTACATTCCTGTTTCGGGAATGTTTCTGCATACTTTATGTAATGGTGAGGCTCAAATGTACAACCGTAAGATTATTGCGTGCGCAATTGCGCTCGCTTTCCAATTACCATCTATTGCTCAAGCAAATGATAGTGATGAACTGGAAAAACTCCGCGCTGAAATTCAGCAAATGAAACAAAACTATGAAGGTCGCATTCAATCCTTAGAGTCACGCTTAAAGCAAACAGAGTCAGTTGCTAGTCAAGCCGATCAAAAGGCCGAGGCTGCTACTGTACAAGCTAGCACACGACCAACGTCCAGCAATGCTTTTAACCCCAATATTTCGCTCATTCTTTCTGGTACCTATACCAATCGATCCCAAGACTCAAATTACCACATTACAGGTTTTCAAACGGGTGGTGAAATTGGACCGGGCACACGTGGATTCAATCTGGGGGAGTCTGAGTTAGGTGTTTACGCCAGTATTGACCCAAACTTTTACGGAGGGCTTAATCTTGCATTAGCGCCGGATAATACGGTTGGGGTAGAGGAGGCTTTTGCGCAAACGACCTCATTGCCCTATGGCGTCACAATCAAGGCCGGGCGTTTTTTCTCTAGCATCGGCTATCTTAATGAGCAACATTCGCACACGTGGGATTTTGTTGAAAATCCATTGGCTTATCAGGCGTTTCTTGGTAACCAGTTTGGTGACGATGGTGTGCAAGTGAAATGGCTTGCGCCAACAGATATGTTTATGGAGTTTGGTGCAGAGTATGGGCGTGGTCGAATTGCAGGCACGACAGGTCGCGATAAAAATGGTGGTGGTGCCAACTCTATATTTGGTCATGTAGGCGGGGATGTTGGTATCAGTAGCAATTGGCGTGCAGGACTCTCGTACTTGAGTGTTTCACCGCAAGATCGAACATCAAAAGATATGGATTCGGCTGGCACTTATATTAGCAATACCTTTACTGGTGACAGTCATATATGGGTTGCAGACTTTGTATGGAAGTGGGCGCCCAACGGTAATGCCACCAACACAAGTTTAAAGCTGCAAGGCGAATATCTGCATCGTAATGAAGATGGCACTCTAAATACCGATAGCTACACAGCCAGTCAGTCTGGATGGTACGCGCAAGCTGTTTATAAGTTTATGCCACATTGGCGAACTGGGGTTCGCTATGATCGGCTTAATAGTGGTAGCGTAGATTATGGTCTTAACTCCAAAAATCTATCTAATACCAGCTACGATCCGCAGCGCTACACTTTAATGCTGGACTACACGCCTAGCGAGTTCTCACGCATTCGCTTGCAATTCGCTCGCGATGAATCTAGACAAGAAGCAACAGACAATCAAGTGTTCATTCAATACCAAATGAGCTTAGGTGCCCACGGCGCCCACAAATACTAAGGAGATCTTTTATGAAACGTCCTATGAAATTTTTAATGCAAGCAATATCACTATCTGTATTTTGTATGAGTACTCAGGCGGCGCATGCTGCGCTTAATGTTTTTGCCTGTGAGCCAGAGTGGGGCGCACTAGCACAGGAGCTTGGAGGTGACAAAGTCAGTGTTTTTACCGCGACAAATGCAATGCAGGATGTACATCATATTGAAGCCAAGCCTAGTCTGGTCGCTAAGCTGCGTAAAGCGGATTTGCTGATATGTACAGGCTCTGAACTGGAAATAGGCTGGTTGCCAGTGTTACTACGTCAATCTGGAAATGACAAGCTACAAGCTGGGAAGCCAGGGTACTTTGAAGCAACACATTATGTGCGGATGCTGGAAATACCTACGCGTTTAGATCGTGCTGATGGCGATGTGCATCCTGGCGGTAATCCGCATATTCAAACTGACCCGCGTAACATAGGTAAAGTAGGAGATGCTTTAGCGCAAAGGCTCGCCGAGGTGGATGCACCTAATGCAGCTTTTTATCAAAGTCGCCATCAAGATTTTGCGCAACGCTGGCAAGATGCTATCAAGCATTGGGAAACTCAAGCTGCACCACTTAAAGGTATTGCAATTGTGGTTCAGCATAAAGGTTTCCCATATCTTGAAGATTGGCTTGGCTTGCATGAAATAGCTACACTGGAACCCAAGCCGGGAGTCGAGCCGACCAGCACCCATCTTGCTGAGGTGTTAGCGCAAATACAAAGACAGCCCGCAAAAATGGTGATTAGGGCTGCCTATAATAATGACCGCCCATCATTATGGTTGTCGGATAAAGCTAAAATTCCAGCGGTGTCACTGCCTTTTACTGTTGGTGGCTCTGAGCGCGCAAAAGATTTATTTTCGCTGTTTGATGATACGGTGCAACGTCTTTTAGATGCCAACAAATAAAAGAAGGGGTCGTCATGAACTTTGAGTCACTTAATCTTAGTGTGCTGGATATTAGTATACTTGGCCCCGCATTTTTAGCAGGCTTGCTTGTGTTAGCAACACATGTGCCACTTGGGCAGCAGGTGTTGAAGCGCGGTATTGTATTTATCGATCTTGCTGTTGCTCAAATTGCGGCATTAGGCGTTATTGCTGCGGATGCAATGGGTTGGGAGCCGCAAGGTTTAAAAGTGCAGATTGCTGCAGTTTGTGCTGCTTTACTTGGTGCATTGTTGCTTACATGGACGGAAAAACGTTGGCCGGAAGTTCAAGAGGCTTTGATCGGAGTATTTTTTGTATTAGCTGCAAGTGCAGGTATTTTACTGCTATCAAATAACCCACATGGCGGAGAACACCTAAAGGATTTATTGGCCGGCCAGATACTGTGGGTAAGCATGAGCCAGTTAATTCCAGTAATGTTGTTAACTTTGACGCTTCTGGGTATATGGTTTGGATTCAGGCAGCGTATTGGCCGTGCATGTTTTTATGTGCTTTTTGCTTTGGCTGTCACGGCATCCGTACAATTGGTCGGGATATATTTAGTCTTTTCCAGTCTGATTATTCCTGCACTCGCTGTTCGCAATTGGCCTGAATCAAGGAAGTTGCTTGGAGGATATTCGGTTGGAGTCATTGCCTATGTTTTGGGGTTGGCGCTTTCAGCAGTGTTTGACTTGCCTTCGGGGGCGGTTATCGTATGGTGTCTTGCATTTACAAGTGTCATTGCGAATCTGAAGGTCATGAGTATCAAGTCTGCGTCGTGATAATTATTGACGTTGTTAATTAATACTAAAATTAATTAAAGCAGTGTGAATCGTAGAAATGCTGTAGAAATGCTTAATAACGTTTGATTATAGATATGTTTTTGTCTATAATCGCGCGCTTGCTCAGTAATGTTTATTGGGCAAGTAACAATCAACCTTGTCACACTGCAACGCGATTTTAATATTTAACTTGTTTTTGTTAAGTATTTTGCAGGTGGCTTTAATCCATAAGGAGTATTAATGCGACACTATGAATTAGTTTTTATCGTCCACCCGGACCAAAGCGAGCAAGTACCAGCGATGATTGAACGTTATCGTTCATTGATCGAAACCAGTGGTGGTGCAATTCACCGCCTAGAAGACTGGGGTCGTCGTCAACTTGCCTACCCAATTCAAAAAATCCACAAAGCACACTATGTGTTAATGAACATTGAATGTAACCTTGAAGTGCTTGCTGAACTTGAGCATGGCTTTAAGTTTAATGATGCTGTATTGCGTCATTTGACTATGGCCACAAAAACTGCTGTGACTGAACCGTCACCAATGATGAAAGAAGAGAAATCTAAATCAGTGTTGAGTAAAGATGCAGCGCCAGCAGTGGCTACAGAGGTTGCAGCAGCTTAAGTTTTACAATTAAAGATGAATAAGCTGGTGTTACAAGCAGAAGTTGTGCAAATTGAGCCGCTTCGCTATACCCCAGCAGGCATACCGTTGTTAAGTGTTGTATTGCGACATGTTTCAGAGCAAGTTGAAGCTGGCATGAAGCGCAAGGTGGAATGTGAAGTAAATGCTGTTGCCTTAGGTGATTTGGCATTGAAGGGCCTGTTAAGCATAGGTACACACATTCAAGCGACTGGCTTTTTAGCCAAGCGTAGCCTGAAAAGCACGCAACTGGTCATGCACATTAACCATATAGAACGTATTTAGGAGTATTCACATGGCAAGAGAAATGTACAAACGCCGCCGTTACTGCCGTTTTTCAGCAGAAGGCATCAAAGAAGTTGATTATAAAGATGTAGATTTACTGAAAGATTTCATTTCAGAAAACGCTAAAATCATTCCAGCACGTATGACGGGCACAAAAGCACGTTATCAACGCCAATTAACGTCTGCAGTTAAACGCGCACGTTTCTTAGCTTTGCTTCCATACACAGACAAACACCAATAATAGGAGGCTACCATGCAAATTATTTTATTAGAAAAAGTGGGTAACCTAGGTAATTTAGGTGATGTTGTTAAAGTTAAGGATGGTTTCGGCCGTAACTTTTTAATTCCACAAGGTAAAGCTAAACGTGCAACTGAAGCTAACAAAGCTGAATTTGCTGCTCGCCGTGTTGAGTTGGAAAAACAACAAGCTGCAATCTTGGCTGCTGCGCAAGCGCGTGCTGAGAAATTGGCTGGTTTTGTTATTAGCATTGCACAAAAAGCTGGTGTTGATGGTCGTCTATTTGGTTCAGTAACCAATGGCGATATCGCTGAAGCATTGTTGGCACAAGGTTTTGAAGTGGCTAAGGCTTTAGTTCGTATGCCTAATGGTCCATTAAAAACTGTTGGTGATCACGCTGTGTCAGTTGCATTGCACCATGACGTTGTTGTTGATGTTACAGTAACGGTAGTTGGCGAAGCATAATAGCGACTACTGTTTGATTTAATCAAACATCCGTAATAAATAAAAAAGGCTACTTCGGTAGCCTTTTTTTTTATTTGGGTGTCTATATTTTGAGTGCGTGGTTATTCAGTATAATTGCGGTATGGCAGACCAACAATTAGACGCACTTAAAATTCCTCCTCACTCCGTAGAAGCTGAACAATCAGTCATTGGCGGTTTACTCTTAGATAATGATGCGCTGGATAAAGTCGCTGATATTTTAACGGCAAAAGATTTTTATCGTTACGATCATAAAGCGATCTTCCAGCACATTGCCAAGCTGATTGAGCAGAATAAGCCAGCCGACATTGTGACGGTGGCTGAGTCTCTTGAGAATACAGCTGAGCTATCTGGTATAGGCGGTATTGCTTATTTGGGCGCTTTGGCACAAAGCACGCCAACAGCGGCAAATATTCGCCGCTACGCTGAAATCGTGCATGAGCGTGCCGTAATGCGTCAGTTAGTTGTCGTTGGTTCAGGTATTGCTGAAAGTGCTTATGCGCCGAATGGTCGCGATGCACAGCAGTTGTTGGATGAAGCCGAAGCTAAAATATTTCAAATTGCCGAAGGTGGTAAACGTAGCTCTGAAGGTTTTGTCGATATTAAAATCTTGCTTCCACAAGTGGCTGATCGTATTGACCAGTTGTTTTCACGTGACAATCAATCAGATGTGACAGGCATTCCTACGGGCTTCGCTGATTTGGATTCGATGACCTCTGGCCTACAGGGGGGCGATTTAATTATTGTTGCAGGGCGACCTTCAATGGGTAAAACCGCATTCTCATTAAATATCGCTGAAAATGTCGCACTTGATACAGGTTTACCTGTCGCCGTATTCTCTATGGAAATGGCAGGGACTCAACTAGCAATGCGTATGATTGGTTCGGTCGGGCGATTGGATCAGCATCGCATGCGAACTGGTAAGCTTGAAGATGAAGATTGGGAGAAACTTACAACAGCATTAGGTAAACTCAACGAAGCACCTATTTTTATTGATGAAGGGGCGGGTTTAAGTAGTTTTGATGTGCGAGCAAGAGCGCGTAGATTACATCGCCAATGTGGTAAGTTAGGCTTAATTGTGATCGATTATTTGCAATTGATGTCTGCGCCTGCTGGGCGTCAGGGCGAAAATCGTGCAACGGAGATTTCTGAAATTTCCCGATCACTAAAAGCACTGGCTAAAGAGTTGGATGTGCCTGTGATTGCATTGTCGCAACTGAATCGCTCACTTGAGCAGCGTCCAGATAAGCGCCCAGTAATGAGCGACTTACGTGAATCTGGAGCGATTGAGCAGGATGCAGACGTGATTTTATTTATCTACCGTGATGAAGTGTATAACCCAGATAGTACAGATAAAGGTACGGCTGAAATTATTATTGGTAAGCAACGTAACGGTCCTATTGGACGTGTGCGTTTGACCTTTATGGGTCAACATACTCGCTTTGAGAATTTTGCGGGTAATAGCCATATGGCTGATGAGTACTAAAACTCATTAAATTATACTCAACTTGTAAATCTGTACTCTATGCGTCCCATTCAGGCCACCATTTCTCAAAGCGCTTTGCAACACAACTTGGCTGTTGTTAAAAAACAAGCACCACGATCCAGAGTGATGGCCGTCGTAAAAGCCAATGGCTATGGGCATGGCTTAATGAATGTCGCCAGAGGATTGAGCGCGGCCGATGGTTTTGCCGTGCTTGGTTTAAATGAGGCAATTGATTTACGTGAAGCTGGTTTTGAGCAAACGATCCTATTGTTGGAGGGTGCCTTTAGTGTGCTGGAATTAGATGTGGCAGCCAGCTTTGGTGTAGATGTCGTGGTGCATTCAATTCCGCAGATTGAGATGCTGGAACTGGCCAGTTCCAGCAGACCAATCAATGTGCACCTAAAAATGAACTCTGGCATGAACCGCCTTGGTTTTACCCCGGCAGACTATTCACAGGCATTTCAACGATTAAGTACATGCAAGAATGTGCAATCCATCACTCTGATGACACACTTTGCTACGGCCGATAATGAAACGGGTATTGCCTCGCAATTAAACGTATTCCAAACTACGGTTTCAGGCTTGCCTAAGCAGCCAACTTCACTCGCCAATTCCGCGACCATACTGCGTTATCCGCAAGCGCATACCGATTGGGTACGGCCAGGCATTATGCTTTATGGCTCTTCGCCAATTGCAGGTACAACAGCCATAGATTTTGGTTTGAAGCCAGTAATGACACTCAGTAGCGAAATTATCAGTGTACAAACGCTGCAAGCAGGGGAGAGTGTTGGTTACGGTAAACTATTCACGGCGAGTAGAACAACTCGCGTAGGTATCGTCGCTTGTGGCTATGCTGATGGCTATCCGCGACATGCTGGACAATTTTTTGTTGATGATAAGTTACGCGGTGCCGATATCGCGGTGAATGGCAAGATGACGCAAACCTTAGGTCGCGTGTCTATGGATATGCTATTCGCTGATTTAACAGATGTCCCAGATGCCAATATCGGCGCGCCTGTCGAGCTATGGGGTGGTCAGGTGTCGGTGGATGTTGTTGCCGAAGCGGCTGGTACTGTAGGCTATGAGTTGCTATGCGCGGTTGCATCGCGAGTGCCTATAAAAACAATCGACTAGGGTGATAAGTGGCTAAAGCAAAAACAATCTATACCTGTACTGAATGCGGCGGTGTTGAGCCTAAATGGCAAGGACAATGTCCGAGTTGCCATGCTTGGAATACGCTGGTTGAAACCATTGCTGAAACCGCAAGTGCAGGCACTATAGCGAGCAGATATGCACCATTAGCTGAAACGGCAGGGTTACAAAAGCTGGCTGAGGTTGAGGCTGCGGAAGTGCCTCGTCAACCCACAGGTGTGAGTGAGTTCGACCGTGTACTCGGTGGTGGCTTGGTGTCTGGTGGTGTTGTGTTGATAGGTGGTGATCCGGGTATTGGGAAATCTACTTTACTGCTGCAGACCTTGTGTCATATTGGCAATGCACGTAAAGCTATTTATGTAAGTGGCGAGGAATCTCCGCAACAAATTGCAATGCGCGCCAAACGTCTGGGTCTGGATGCGAGCCCGATATTGTTATTGGCTGAAATCAATCTGGAAAAGATTATCAGTACCTTGCAAAAGCATAAGCCGGATATAGCTGTGATTGACTCTATTCAAACGGTGTATTCCGAGGCTTTGCAATCAGCACCAGGTTCTGTGGCCCAAGTACGCGAGTGTTCAGCACAATTAACGCGCTTGGCAAAGCAGGCTGGCATTACGGTGATATTGGTTGGGCATGTTACCAAAGAAGGAGCGTTAGCTGGCCCGCGCGTACTGGAGCATATTGTCGATACCGTGCTTTACTTTGAAGGTGATCAGAATTCAAGCTTTCGCCTGATTCGCGCTTTTAAAAACCGCTTTGGTGCAGTGAATGAGTTGGGCGTATTCGCTATGACCGAAAAAGGTTTACGCGAAGTCACTAATCCATCCGCGTTATTCTTGTCGCACCATAGTGAGCAGGTCGCAGGTTCATGCATTACGGTCACAATGGAGGGGACTCGTCCATTGTTGATTGAGATTCAGGCTCTGGTGGATGAAGCGCATGCGCCTAATCCTAAACGTTTGTGTGTGGGATTGGAGCAAAATAGATTGGCGATGCTGCTAGCCGTGTTGCATCGTCATGCTGGCGTGGCATGCTTTGACCAAGACGTATTTATTAATGCTGTTGGCGGCGTTAAAATTGCTGAGCCAGCAGTGGATTTGGCGGTAATTTTATCTATTGTTTCTTCTTTAAAAAACAAACCATTAGACAATAAACTTATAGTGTTTGGTGAGGTTGGGTTGGCGGGTGAAGTGCGTCCTGTACAGCGCGGGCAAGAGCGTTTGAAAGAAGCGGCGAAGCTTGGCTTTACCAAAGCCATAGTGTCTAAGGCTAATGCTCCAAAACAACGTATAGAGGGTATTGAGGTGTTTGCAGTAGAGCGTTTGGACCAAGCGCTTACTAAAATGCGTGAGGCATAATTCACGTCATGTATGCAAATCAACCTGCATGCGGCTACCTAGTTTGTGATTGTGCTGGTAACTCATTCGATTATTCACTTTCTGAGTCGTGTTTGCTATGGTTTAATTACGCCTCATGATGCGCACTCGTACATATTTAATCAACGGTAATTTTAATCAGGTCATCTCACCGTTAGACCGTGGCTTTGCTTATGGTGACGGTGTATTTCGTACATTGAAAATGATTAAAGGGATACCTGATCATTGGCCGATGCATTATCAGAAGCTGGTTGCAGATTGCGCTGCCATCGGCATTGTTTGTCCTAGCGCAGAATTGTTTATTAATGACTTTCTACAGTTATTTTCGCTGGATGAGGTCTCTGTGGCAAAAATAATCGTGACGAGAGGCGAGGGTGCACGAGGCTATGCGCCACCAGCCATTACCATGCCAACACGCGTTGTAATTAAGTCGCCTTTACCAGCGTATGCTGCGCAGAATTATAAGAGCGGTGTTAATTTGCATCTATGTGAAACGCGATTGGCACATCAACCTAAATTGGCAGGCATAAAACACTTGAATCGTCTTGAAAATGTGATGGCACGTATGGAGTGGAAAGATGACTCTATTTTTGACGGGCTATTGATGGATCAAGAAAATAATGTCATTGAGTGCACTATGAGTAATATTTTTGCACGATTTGATGATCGACTTGTAACACCAGATTTAAGTATGTGCGGAGTTGCTGGTATTACCAGACAAAGCATCATTGGCATAAAGCAGACACTAGGGTTACATCTTGAAGTGTGTCAGTTACCTTTAAATCAACTTCTAGACGCGGACGAAGTTATTATTTGTAATAGCCTATATGGCGCATTTCAAGTGAGATCAATTGTCAATAAAACATGGGCCCAACAAGGGCTAGCATCAATTATAAGAAACATTTTTTCACATGATTAAGCGTATAAAACGTCGAATATTGCTGAGCTTAATGGTCGCACTCATACTAAGTGTTTGGCTGGTATATTACGCATTAATGCCATTGAAGCTAAAACCAAATAGTCAGGAAATCGTTATTCAGGCGAATAGCAGTCTTAGGAGTATAGCCAATCAGTTAGTCTCTCAAGGCGTATTAAAGGAGCCTTGGCGTTTTATTTTGATTGCGAAGTTGTTAAACAAAGCGCAGATTTTACAGGCTGGAAACTATACGCTGAACAAAAATATTTCCCCGTACCAATTGATACTTTCGTTGAATCATGGCAAAACGACGCAAGGCAGTGTAACTTTCATAGAAGGGCGTACTTTTGCTCAAATGCGAGATAAACTCGCTACCAATGATGCAGTTAAACAATCTATTCTCAATTTACCTGAGTCTGAAGTGCTCAGGCTGATTGGCTCGGAATACACTGTAGCCGAAGGTTTATTTTTTCCTGATACCTACTACTTTAATCGGAATACAAGTGATGTTACTTTGCTGCAACGCAGCTATGAGGCCATGCGGAATAAATTAAACAAAGCATGGATGGGTCGTGAAGAAAACTTACCGTATAAAAACAGTTACCAAGCGTTGATAATGGCATCGATTATTGAAAAGGAAACGGGTAAGGCAAGTGAGAGGCCAATGATTGCCGGAGTATTCATCAATCGGTTACGTATTGGTATGCGATTGCAAACGGATCCCACTGTCATCTATGGTATGGGCAGCCAATTCAACGGCAATATTCGTAAAAAAGACTTAACCGCCGATACGCCATATAACACTTATACTAGGGGGGGATTGCCGCCAAGCCCAATCGCCATGCCAGGAATGGCTTCTATAGAGGCTGCTTTACATCCAGCAAAAACAAAAGCGCTATACTTTGTTGGCAAAGGGGATGGTAGTCACGCATTTTCTGACAACTTAGATGAGCACAATCGGGCAGTTGTTCGTTATCAATTAGGAAGCTTAAAGCAGTAAATTATGGCAGGAAAATTCATCACACTTGAAGGCATGGATGGAGCGGGAAAGAGTACGCATATCCCTCGTATTATTGAAGCATTACGCACACGTGGGCATGAAGTGGTGTCTACACGTGAACCAGGCGGGACGCCTTTAGGTGAGCGTCTGCGAGAACTTCTTTTACACGAGAGTATGCATCCTGAAACCGAAACGCTACTGATGTTTGCTGCGCGTCGTGAGCATATCGAGAGTGTGATTGCGCCGGCATTGGCTCGAGGTGCTTATGTATTGTCTGACCGATTTACTGATGCTACTTATGCTTATCAATGCGGTGCTAAAGGCGTAGCTGCCTCTAAGATTCAGTCTCTGGAGCAATGGGTGCAGGCAGACTTACAGCCAGATATTACATTGTTGTTTGATGTGCCAGTTGAAGTCAGCATACAAAGACTTGCAAATGCACGCACGCCCGATAAATTTGAGCGTGAATCAGCGGATTTTTTTACACGAATTCGGAATGCTTATTTGGAACGTGCACAACAAAATCCAGCCAGATTTAGAATTATAGATGCTAGTACTTCATTAGATATAGTTGCTAAATCAGTTGAAGATATAATCTCAACATTATGATTATATGAGTAATTCGATAAAAATTTACCCTTGGCAAAATCAAGTTTGGCAACATCTTAATCAGGCCGGTCAACGCTTGCCTCATGCATTATTACTACACGGGCGTTCTGGTATTGGCAAATATGATTTTGCGCGTAGCTTCAGCCAAGCGCAACTCTGCGCTGATAAAAATGAGACTGGCCATGCTTGTGGTGTTTGTTCAAGCTGTAATTGGTTTGCTGATAATAGCCATCCGGATTTCCGTCTGCTTAGTCCTGAACAAGATGATGAGCCTGAAAGTGATTCAGCACCTACAAAGAAAACCAAGAAAAAAACACAAATTTCAGTTTCACAAATTCGTGAGCTTAGTGGGTTTTTAAGCCTATCTAGTCATCGTAATAATGGCTCGCGTATTGTTGTTATTCATCCGGCTGAGGCACTCAATATAGCATCAGCCAATGCGTTGCTTAAAATGCTGGAAGAGCCTGCTGCAGGCGTTATTTTTATATTGGTTTCACACCAGTTGCAGCGTTTATTGCCGACAATTATAAGTCGTTGCCAAAAAATAAATATGCCCATTCCAGATGAAACTCAAGCACTGGCTTGGTTGGGGGAACAGGGCGTATCAAATGCACCGCAACAATTAGCTTATTTTGATAGTTCTCCGATTAAAGTATTCAATGAGCAAGCACAGTTCAATCAGTTAGCAGATGTGTGGCGTAATCTTGCGCAAGGCCATAAGCTTGAGCCGCATGTTGCAGCGCCCATATTGATTGCCAATTCGGTGGAAGCTGGCATTATCGCGCTCCAGAAATGGATTTATGATATTGTGGCAATGCGACTAGGGCAGCAATTGCGTTATCATTTGCAACATACAAAGGCTTTGCAAGTGCTGGCTGAAAAGGTAAACTTGAGTCGGTTATTTGAACTACAAAAAAAGATTGATGAGCTTCGCAAGCTGGCCTTACATCCATTAAACCATGAGTTGCAAATGGAGTGTTTATTGCTTGAATACACACGTATTTTTCAAGCTAAGTAGCCACAATATACTTTCGAACAGGTAAAGACACAATATGGCTGAAGATTCAGTAGATGATAATAAAAATGCAAACATACCTAAACCAGGTGTTTTGTCACTCGCCATTAAAGAAAAAGCAGCCCTCTATGCTGCCTATATGCCATTTGTAAAGGGTGGTGGTTTATTTATACCCACCAATAAGCCATTTAAAGTCGGCGAAGAAATTTTCATGTTATTAAGCCTGATTGATGATCCACTTAAATTAAAAGTGGTTGGTCAGATAGTTTGGGTTACACCAACGACTCAGGGTAACCGGCCACAAGGCATAGGTGTGCAGTTTAGTGAGAAAGATGGCGGACAAGAAGCACGCCATAAAATAGAAGGGCTATTGGGGAGTGCATTAAAATCCTCTCGTCCTACACATACTATGTAATTTTTATAAGACTTTTATGCTTGTTGATTCTCACTGCCATCTCAATTTCCCCGAACTTTTAGAAAACTTACCTGCAATCAAGCAGGCAATGCAAAATAACAAAGTAGGGCATGCGCTATGCATTTCAGTGACGCTGCCAGATTTCCCTCAAGTATTGGCATTGGCTGAAACCAATGATAATTTTTATGCCTCTGTTGGCGTACATCCTGATTATGAAAACATTGAGGAGCCGACAGTTGATGGATTGCTAGCGCTGGCTGATCATCCAAAAGTAATCGCAATTGGTGAAACTGGTTTAGATTACTTTAGGCTTACAGGTGATTTAGAGTGGCAGCGCACACGTTTTCGCACCCATATACAAGCTGCAATTCAATCTGGCAAACCGCTTGTTATTCATACCCGTAATGCAGCTGAGGACACGCTACGTATTATGCGTGAAGAAAATGCATATAAAGTCGGCGGAGTGATGCATTGTTTTACGGAAAGCCTAGATGTAGCTTTACAAGCAATTGAACTCGGTTTTTATATCTCATTTTCTGGCATTGTGACTTTTAAGAATGCTGTGGCGATCAAAGAGGTAGCAAAGCAAGTGCCATTAAATAGAATGCTGGTTGAAACAGATTCTCCATATCTGGCACCAATTCCTTATCGAGGTAAAACTAATCAGCCTAGTTATGTGAGGCAGGTCGCTGAAGAAATTGCAGCGTTACGCGGTATTTCCGTTGATGAGGTGGCTACAGCTACTACGGAAAATTTCTTTCGCCTGTTTAAGCATGCCGCAACATAGCGCTAATCCTTAATATAATGTTTTTAAAACTTAATCTATTTTTTGTAAAGCCGTGTATTGCATGCAGTTAACCATGTTAGGTGTCGGATCAAGTGGTGGTACGCCTGCATTGGCCTGTAAGTGCAAGACTTGCTCATCAAGTGACACTAGAAACAATCGCACGCGTTGCTCAAGCCTTATTACATTAGATAATGGTAAGGTGATATTGATTGACACTGGCCCAGACCTGCGCCAACAAGCGTTACGAGAAGGGCTGACGCATATTGATGCAGTGTTATACACACACATGCATGCAGATCACTTGCATGGGATTGATGATTTACGCGGATTTTGCCAAATACAGCGCAGCCAAATTCCACTATACGGTAGCGAAAGTACCATGGCACATGTATCCGAAAAATTCGGATATACACTGCGTGATATCAGTGACTACTGGGATATGCCTGTACTAAAAGCAAACTCGGTCAATGCGCCGTTCGAAATTTTTAATCAAACGATTATCCCAATACCGTTAAAACATGGCTATAGCGACATTTTTGGCTATCGGATAGGGAATATTGCTTATCTTACCGATGTGTCCGCAATTCCAGAGAGCTCAATGGCTTTATTACAGGGTTTAGACGTCCTGCTATTAGATTGTTTACGATATAAACAACATCATACGCATCTTAATTTGGAACAAAGTCTAGCGTATACGAGTCGTATACGAGCAAAATCCAGCTATTTGATACATATGACGCATGAAATGGAGTATGCCGAATTAAGTAAGATACTGCCAGAGCATGTTTATGTAGGATATGATGGTCTTAAATTAGTTGTGAATTAAGTCAGCTAAAGTTTTTATAGTGCGTTATGGTTAATCACGATAAGTGAGATAATACTAGTACATTTCAGGAGATTTAAAACATGCAGTTTAGTATAAAGAAATTTAGTTTAAGTTTAGTTGCAGCAGTCTTGTTGACGGCTACATTAGCAGTTCAGGCTGGTTCAGCGAATAAGCACACTTACACTGAGGATCAGTTCTTAAGTGCATTTAGTGGTAAATCTCAAAAAATAATCACTGAACAGTTAGGTGCTCCAGCTAAAAAGGAACAGTCTATAAAGCCAGCGGGCGCAGCATCATTTATGGCAAAAGCTGGTGCTGATGATCAGAACTCTAAACCAGTTAAAGTTGAAATGTGGTACTACCATAATCTTGTCAAATATGACAAAAAGCATACTTATAAAGAAACAGAGCTTACTTTTGTGAATGACAGAGTGATGAATATTGCTTTTTTCAACAATAGATAATTACAACATAATGCGGGTTAGACATGGTGAATGTTGATGGCAAGTAAAGTCCATTACCAGTAAAGCCAGTTAAATTAAGTTTATTTAGTCTTACGCAATTTTTTATCTTTAATAAATCCAAGTTTTAGTTCTGTTTCTCTGGCGCTAAATACTTGGATTTATTGTTTCAAAAGGCTACAAGCCTAACTTTTGCTCAATTGCTTTTGTCGTTAATGTTCGATGACTCTTTAACACAGAAATCAGCCAGCTGACCTAACACACGCTGCACTACTAGGTTCGCTGCGACTACTCCGCCATAGGCATCATCACTAGGTGCAGTTTCAATATCATCAAATACCTTCACTGCTAGCAGGCGCTTGCTGGATACATCAATTAACTGTGCTCTTAACGTCAACTGTATTTGGCTTGGTTGTGTTTCAAAGTTTTGTTGTAAGCGTACTAACTCAGTATCAAGTCGGATATTCGCTGTAACGATGCTTGGAGATTGTATGACCGCGTGAAAGCTTGTGGTTTGCTCCAATGCTTGAATAAGCAGGGAGTCCAGCATTCGCGCAGGTGTGTCTGCCCATCGATTAACCGCAAAGTAGTTTAGTTCATGAGGCTTGCGTAGGTAAGCCATCCGAGTAGTATCAAAGCCAGGCTGTGCATGTGGCATGGCAACAGCCAGTACCAAACCTCGTTTTACTTGAGGTTTGCTAAGAGGTGTTTGTGTATCAAGTGTATAAACATGAGGTGTTTCCACTTTAGGTGCCTGTAATCCCGTGCAACTGGCGAGAAGAAAGGCGTAGAGCAAAGCGGGGGCTAACGGAGAGTGAGTATTCTTTGGTTTGTTCATGATCATCACTTTATTTCTATCGTTATATTTTCATGGATTAATGGGTTTTTGGCAGAGTTATTATCATTGGATAAAGTTACTCTCCAGGGCCTCGCTGTGCTGCGGGTTTACCATATAACAAGATACTTGGATTTTTTTCCAAATCATCACTGAAATGCTGTAATGAGCCAGTTAGGCTTCTCAATTCAACGACCAGTTGTTGTACTTCTGGCAATGTCTCATTTGTAAATTGCTGAGTGCTGTTCAGCGTACTATTCGCGTTAGATCCGGCTCTGGCTAGTTCATTGGTCATACGGTCAAATGAGTCTGCACTACGCTGCACGCGTTGCGCAAGTAATGGCAGTTCATTTGCTAATCGTGCAGTGCTTTCCATTGTGCGAGATGCATTAGCCAGCGTTGCATCTATTGTAGCGGAGCGTGCCGCAAGGGTATGTGACAAGGTTTCGATATCCGTTAAAGTGTTTTTGACTTTACGCTGATTATCTTTATCCATTAATGCATTGAAGTTTTCACTGGTTTGGTTAAGATTTTTAAGTAAATCTGTCACAGCAGAATCAAGCCGAGTGATTAAGGAGCGTCCTGTTTTGATGACAGGGTACTTTTCGTTAGCAAGTTTTTTTAGAGGGGGTGAGTCGCGGCTACCTCCCGCCAAGTCGAGGAAAGCAAGGCCAGTCAGCCCCTGTGTCTGTAGTATAGCTACTGTATCCACTTTCACAGGGGTGCCACGCTCAATATCCAGCGTTAATTGCACTTGTTCCGTATTGCCAGGCGCCAGAGCGATTTTTTGTACGCGACCCACTTCGACACCGTGGTAGCGTACAGGCGCATTCAGATTTAATCCTGAGACAGACTCACTCATGTATGTCTGGTAGACATCGTAAATCTTGAGGTGAGATTTACCGCTACTAAACCATAGCACTCCGCCGATGAATCCTGCACTTAACACCAGCACAAAAATTCCAACAATCGTAAAGTTTACTTTTTCTTCCATGCCTGCTCCTGTGCAGCGCGGCCTCTTGGCCCATAAAAATACTCTCGAATAGTCGGGTGGTTTGACTCAGAGAGTTCTGTCATAGTGCCCACGCCTAGAATTTTACCCTCACCTAGGACTGCGACGCGATCTGCTGTGCGCCATAGCAGATCAATGTCATGTGTAATAATCATCATGGTCAATCCCAGTGCATCGCGCAAGCTCCTAATTAACTCATCAATCCCGCTTGCGCTGATTGGATCCAGTCCAGCGGTTGGCTCGTCAAGAAAAAGTAGTTCGGGGTCAAGAGCCATTGCCCTTGCCAGCGCCGCGCGCTTTCGCATTCCACCACTAAGTTCGCTCGGGTACTTGGAGCCTGCATCTATAGGTAAACCCGATAATGCTATTTTAAGTGTGGCGATTTCGTCAATTAATCGTGCGCTGAACTGTGTATGTTCGCGCAAAACCATACTGACATTTTCTTTGACAGTCAGTGAGCTGAAAAGAGCGCCTCGTTCGAACATCACTCCCCAGCGTCTTCGTAGCGGCAGTGCTTGTTCATCGCTTAGTCCGATGACTTCCTGACCGAAGACTTTGATTGAGCCGGATTGTGGTCGCAATAGAAGAATGATTGCGCGTAATAGTGTTGATTTTCCAGAACCGCTACCACCTACCAGTGCAAATATTTCGCCGGTTCGCACTGTCAGATTGACGTTGTTATGTACGATGTTATTACCAAAGCTGGTGATTAGATTATGGACATCAATCACCGGCACCGCATTCTGTGTTGGCTCTATTACGGTACTCATAGCTTAAGCCAGTTGAAAACTACTGAGAATATTGCGTCGGCAAAAATCACCAAAAAAATGGATTGCACCACACTTACGGTTGTTTGTTGCCCAACGCTGTCAGCACTACCTTTTACCTGAAAGCCTTGGTAGCATCCTACTAGCGAAATGATTGCGGCAAATACTGGTGCTTTACCGATGCCAGTCAGGAATGACGATAAACTCACCGCATTGCCAATGCGATTAAAGAAAACATCGAAGCCGATGTCTAGTTTAGTGTATGCCATCAGCATTCCGCCCAATATGCCAGTGATGTCCGCATACAGCGTGAGTAGTGGTAGCGCTATGATCAGTGCTAACATCTTGGGTAATACCAGTAGTTCTATTGACCCAACGCCGATAGTGCGTAATGCATCGATTTCCTCGGTGACTTTCATGGTGCCGATTTGTGCGGCATAAGCAGAACCAGATCGCCCAGCAACAATGATTGCGGTTAGTAGAGGGGAAAGCTCGCGCAACATAGAAAGGCCAACAAGATCTACAATGAAAATATTCGCGCCAAAGCGTTGCAATTGATCTGCACCTTGGTAAGCAATAACAAATCCCATCAAAAAAGACAGTAGACCAGTAATGGGCAATGCCTCAAAACCGGATTTTTGAATATTACGTAGAATAGGGCGCCAGCGGATGCGGTGTGGATGCAAAATTGAGCGCAGTAAAACGACGGCACATTCACCGATAAATGCAAATATGTCTAATAAGCCTAACAGTGTGCGCCAAGTGCGTTGACCAATGTTTGCCAGTATTCTAAGTTTTGGCTGGGTTAGACTTTTTTGTTTTGTTGGGTAAGAGGAAATTAGTTTAAGTAAGTTATTAAATTCAGGTCTTAACCCATTGATAGTTAAACTAAGTTTATGCTGATTAATCTTACTAATTGTTCGATGTAATAGCCACGCCCCTGATGTATCCAGCGCGGATATTTCAGACCCATCGATAAGAATAGTTCCAATATCAGGCAATGCAATAGCATCTAATTGTGGTTCAAGTTGAGCTGCATTCTTTACTACCCAAGCTCCAATACAGCGCACCGTAACCATTACAGGTTGGGATGATGCGTTTGTCTCAATTATCAGGTGCACATTTTTTTCATCAATCATTGAACTGAATCCGATGTGGAAAACGGGAAAGCTATTTTTATATTCATTATGCTACACGTTGTTCAGTAGCGATAATTAAATTTGGCAGACAACAACACCGTATAGTATAAATTGATTGTATTTTAGTTGCCGCTAACATATTGCGACATAAAGTATGGTTGGAATTATGGAGCATTCAGCATAGCTTAAGTTGCTCGTGCAGATTGTTAACAACATCTGGCTCACCACGCACCCGGAAGAAAGTGCCATCATCTGCTGAACGCTCTTCCAGTACTTGGCATGTTGAGTAGATTGCACCGCGTATTTGCTGTGCTGACCAAGGAAGAAAAAGCTCAGCCTCGACCAGATCTTGCTGGAAATACTCAACGATTTTCTGGTGTAGCTTAGCAACCTCTTCAGGGCGGCGCGCGCTCATTACGACACAATCTGGATACTTTACTCGCAAGGCAGCGTCTAGTTCAGCTTGTGCTACGTCATCGCCCACATGATCTATCTTGTTAAATACACGGATACGCGGCACGTCATTCGCACCAATTTCCTCAAGCACTTCATCGGTTACTTCAAGTTGGCGCACAAAGCCGGGGTCGCTCGCATCAATCACATGTAGCAGCAACGATGCATCAAGTGCTTCGTCTAACGTTGATTTAAACGAGGCAACAAGACCGTGCGGTAGGTTTTTGATGAAACCAACCGTGTCACTGACCAGCACACGTGGCACGCTTTCTGGGTAGAGGGCGCGCACTGTGGTATCTAGTGTAGCGAATAGTTTATTCGCTACTAGCACCTCACTGCCAGTGAGAGCACGCATCAAAGTAGACTTGCCGGCATTGGTATAACCAACCAGTGCTACCGCGGCCAGTCCTTTGCGCTCTTGCCGACGAGCACGTTGCGTTTTGCGCTCAATTTCCATCGCGACGATTTCCTGTTGCAGTTCTGCAATGCGGTCGCGAATCTTGCGTCTATCTAACTCGGTAGTTGATTCGCCAGCACCCCGGCCGCCTTCGCCGCTACGTTGCCGACCTTGTGGGCCAGCAAGTTTTGCCGCTTCGCGCAGGCGAGGTGCCATGTAGCCAAGGCGAGCGATCTCAACTTGAGCGCGTGCGGCACGCGAGCGTGCATTGCGATGAAAAATCTCAAGAATGACCATTGTGCGATCCATCACCTCGCAGCCAACTTCCTTTTCAAGATTACGTGCCTGCGATGGTGAAATTTCGTGGTCAACCAATAAAGCTTCGATTTCATTAAACCCAGCTAGCTCGGCTTGATTATTCACAAAGTCATATATTTCCTGCCGCTTGCCGGCACCAAGGTAAGCTTTCATATCAAAGTTGAGCCGCTTCTGCACAAATGTTCTGACAATCTCGTAGCCCAGTGTTTTTGCGAGTTCGCGTAACTCGTTCAGTGATGCTTCAAACTCAATGTCGGTCACACTCGGTAATTGAACTGCCGCTACAACTGCGTATCTGGATTGCACTTTGACTTCTTTTTGCATGGGGGATTGCATCACTTGAGTGGTTAAGGGCAGATAGTACCTGAAAAGGTAGTTTGAGTATGACTTAACTGGATAGAGGAGGGTGCCTCACACTCAAAGAAGTCAGTAGCGCGAGGATCAGTGACGATTAACGGCTGATTCTTGAATTGATACTAAATATAATATTTGGGATATAGGTGGCTAGCAATAGTAAGAGAGCCATCGTCAAATATATCCATTGAACAGAATATGTAGTTACAAAACTTGCATCTGGTTTTTGTTGTTGAACAAAGGTATAGAATTCTTGGTTATCCTGTCCTTTAATGTATTTTGCTTTGATTTCACCTGCCAATGTTTTTAGATATTCATCATCGAGTTGAGATAAATATCGGTCATATTCTGCAGAAGCGATCGTAGGATTTGGGTCATCCTGATTTTTACTTGCTAAGGCTGACGTAAAGGTACCGCCAGTTCTTGGGTTATTGTTATCACTAATTGGCCAATATCCCACCTTTTCATTGGCTGCATTAAAACGAGGTACAGCTACTTTGTTATGCCCACCAACACCAACGAACAGAAAGTCTTTACCCGTTTGAATACCGCTCAAATCTTGCTTAATCGTCACATTGACCTTTGGTGCTTCATCCCCATCGGTAAAAAACAGCATCTTTGCCGGTACATTTAGCAGATCAAATGTATTAGCAGCGGCGAGTACTCCGTAGCTCAAACGACTATTTCCTTTCCAGCCCATACGCCATTCTAGGTGATCTATTGAATCGGTAATTACATCTAAATTTGAGCATACTTCTAGGGGCATGATCAGCAACGCAATATTGTCAGATGCAAAAACGCCTATGCTGAAATAAGTGCCGCAGGGCGAAGTTTCAACAATCTTCTTCATTAAATATCGAGTGTAAGCGAGTCTGCTGGTGGGTTGATTGTTTAATTTCTCATCCTCAGCGTTCATACTTTGCGTTACATCCGCCACAAGTAGGTAATTATGCACTTTCTGTTTTAATTGGATTTCGGGCTTAATAATCGCCAATATCAGAAAAATAACAGCAAGCAGATAAAGCACGGTTTCATAGTTCGCTTTAAGAAACGCTAAAGTACTCTTCATGACAATCCAATCGGCAAATTACTTAATTCCATGGTGGATTGGTCTTTTGGTGCTGCCTTCATGTTTCTCGTCATGACGGATTGCAATAGGCTGAGACTAAACTTTGTCGCAGGTGCCATAGGCGCTAATCTTAATGATTGCTCATAGGTCATTTTCGCTTGAATGTAAGCATATCTAGCGTCATCTTGTAACTGAACATCGGTGGTTGCTGTATGCATGAGAATCCTATATAAAATTCAAGCGCTGAGGGTTGGATTTTCTAGTATTTTAATGAGGTTTAAAAGGGAGGTGGGGCGTACTTTATAGGAGTTAAAGTAATACATTAAATGGATTATTTTGATATAACCTATCGATTAATCTTGTAGGTTGATGATTCTTTTTATTTAAAGAGTCTATGCGTATTACTTTAGTTAACTATATCTTGTTCGCATAATGTATAGAACAGATAGTAAATTGGTGTGTAAAAATTAACGATCAATAAGTTTATTTCTTGGCCGCTTTGCCGATGCGGCAGAGTATTTCCTAAAGATTTTGGAATTTCTCTGGTAAATTTTCTGTATAGAACATTGCGTCTAGTCTAGGATTTACCAATGTCGATAACTCAACTGAGCTGTTTATTTCCTTCATGGTGGCAATTAGACCTTCAGTAAATGCCTCTTTTAAATGTTTTAGTGAAACTATTATTAGGCTCCCATCATCCGTCATCACAGGCATCGTACTTGCATCAACGTAACTTAAAGTTTTTGCTTTTCCTTCTCTTACGAGTTTAGGATGTGGTGTATACCCATGCGAAAAACCACATCGGGCTGCATAAATGTCAGTCCCGGTCAGTTGATACTTATTACCTTTAAGGCTCATAAATTTATCTGCCCAGGCTATGAATTCTTTTCTTGTCGTATCTTCCTGATGAGCTGGTCTTGTTAGTCCTGAGATTATATCTACTGCGTTCAATAGCAATTGCGCGGCTGCTAGATATCTATCTGATTGGACGTTCCACTGGATATCTGTGCAAATATGATCGACGAATATTTTCTTAAAAAGGGGCTTATTCAAATATCCATCACTCATTTCAATTTCCTCAGTTCGATTGCTTACATACTTTACGTGTCCAGTTACACGTAAAGTATCGCTCATTTTTGAGCGTTTTTTACTATCTAAAGAATTACCTAAAAATCGCTACAAACAGCCTCGGTACTGTGTTACAAAGGTTTTTAACACTCAAAAATAGAGCGTAAAGTAGGGCGCGAAATACAAAAAGTTATCCACAGGCACTTAAAATCATTGAAACCCTTATGAAATATAGCTTCCAGAGGTTTTTTAGGTTAGGGCGCTTATTCTGTGTAAATAGCGATTTAATCCACTTTAGCACTATTGGAATTATTTTCCAATTTAGGCGTTTGATTTAGACTGATTGTTGATTATTACGTCTTTTATCTCCATATAAGAAAAGACTTAGAAAATTAAAGGCTTTATCTTTGTTTATTTCAGTTTATATTGTCAGTGTAGGATTAAAGAATAGGTGGATTTATGATGTTTAAATTTAAAAAATGGTTATGGACAAAGATTACAGGGTTGATGGGCGCCGATAGGGCTTATGCTAAATATCTGGCTCACTTTAATCATTATCAAAATAACGTTGTTGATAGTGAATTACAAAAAGACTTGAATGTAAAAGCGCTGAGTAAAGAAGAGTTTTTAAAGATGTGGAAGCCAAAGACCAAATGTAAGACTGGCTGCTGTTGATCGTTTATGCATAAAATCTAATTACCGCCCGCCCGCAGTGAAGCGAGGACGGACGGATAATAAGATTTTTTCACAATGTTGTAATTTAAGCCGTAAGCCCGAGTTCACGTAGAAACTTCTCAAACCCACGCGGTTTTTCCTGCAAGCTTAGCGGCAGTACAAGCTCCTGCGGTATATTTTGGAGCGGTGCGGCGCCGCACGATGGCAGGGTACCTGCGCGAAGCGTAGGGGAGCCATCGCTCGCCGCTCCACGCTCGATACTGGCTTTCAGGCGCTCAAGGTCTTTTGCGGCTTTCCGTTCAGCTAGCCAACGCCTCGCCATCCAGAAGTAGTTTGAAATATAGCGAAGCTCATGTGGTTTGAAGCCTCGACCTTCAGGCGACCAAAGCGTATCACCTCTAACAAACCATTCATCGAAGTAATTATCATCAAAAACATACCCTACTTTAATTTTTAAAACGCGATAAGCGGTGTAGGGGATGCGTGTACGTCCTTTTTCCCAGTTTTGTACTGTTTTCTGGGTAACATCAAGCAGCTCGGATGTCTGCTGAATATTCAAAAACGCTCTATGACGCATTAAATAGAAGTCCTCGGGGTCTATGTATCGCCTAGGTGATTTTAACGCGCTTATGCGCTTCGTTTTTTTACACTTTTTTGTTGAGTCTGAGCACGCGGTCATTGTGATGCTCCTAGATATGTAATTGCACCCAGTACGTGAATTCTTTCGTCTTGGGTCAAATTTTCTATGAACATCTCAAGCAGATTGTAATGCCGCAGTAAAAAATCTCTGGGCATTACATCCGAGGCGACGTCAATATCAGATGCAAGTGATGTTGCAATGTTTAGCGTTTGCTCATGTGAGAGTGTGAAGTGATAAATGGCCTGTGAGGGCGGCATTACAGTCCGAGGAACTAAAACATGCCTAATTTTGATTTATTAGCGTGAATTCCAAATTAAACACTTACATAAGTCTTCCGATGTGTTTTATTAACCTTATCTCCCTCTTTACTTCTTTTTTTAAGAAGTAAATCATTGACATTAATGACAAAAAGAACTAAAAATGCAATAACAATGCAAAATGTTTCCTAGCACCTTGTTTTAATTAGTTTGGAGGTGGTATGAATACCTCAAATCCAACACTTAAGTCGAATATTCGCAATGCTACGCTTGCGAAATATCGTTCTCGTGGTAAGAACGTTAGCAATCTCTGGCTGGTTTATAGCCCCAAGACAGATTCTGATTGGATACTTCCGAGTGATAGGCAGTTAATTCATTGGCTTTATTATCTAGAAGCAAACTCTGAAGTCCAGTCTTTCAATGTTCAACCCGAACCTATTCTTTCCCAAGATGATGATGAAGTAAGAGCTACAGAACTCGACGCAATCGTTTATTACAGGAACGGCCAGCAAGAGTGGCATGAGGTCAAAGCGGGTACAGATCGTGATGAACCCTCACATCATTCCCAGAAAACTGCTCAAACGATCGCTGCATGCAAAGCAAGAGTTTCTTATAGACGTTTCAATGATCTTGACTTAAAACCGGTCATGAAAATTGCGATGCGGTGGTTTAAAGCTATTGGATATGCAGCAGCGATAAGAGGTGAGCAACACACACGATGTAATAACGAGCTCGTGATGTTATTTAAAGAATTGAAAAGCGGTAATATTTCTAACATTCTCAACAAAATGGATGAGTATGATTCCGCGATTGTCATAGGGCTAGTCATCCGTATGGCGATCAAAGGATTGATCAGGATTGATTTAAGTAAAACCACTTTCGGCCTACTTACACCTTGGGAGTTTCAAGGATAAATAATCATGAAACGACGTGATTTTATTTCAATGGTTCCTGATCGAGATACTTGGCCTACAGTTAACGTATCTGAACTTCCACGGGATCGTTTAGAACTTTTCAATCATCGATATAAAGCCATCAATATGTATATTGATGGCGAACCAATACGTGATATTGAAACTACAACCGAAATTTCTTACAAAATACTCCAACAATTACTCAATAAATGTATCGAACCAGGACACGATGGCAGAATAAAAGGATATCGAGCGTTAATTCCTTTTTTAGTAAGAAGTCCTTATAAACGAACAGTAGTATCAGCCGCCAAACCATTGGGTGGGCAAGGGGGATTTTCAGGGCTGTTAAGGCAAGTTTTGAATAAGTATCCCAGTATTGAGGATTACCTTAAAAAATTGATACTAAAAAGAAATTCACCTGAACGCAATGTCCATGAAAAAAGTATTCGTGCAAAAGATTTACATCAAGCTTTTTTGAAAAAACTTAAAAAGGCTGGCATTGAGTCAGATCAATGGCCATTCAATACTAAACATCTCGGGCTTAGATCCATCCAAAACTTCATGAATGAAGTTTTAGATGAGTCATTTGGTCGCTCTGTGAATGTTCGGGGTGAGAGGGCGGCAATTGCTCACACGGCAGTTAGTACTGGATATGAAGCATTTTTAAACTTTGAAGAACCTTATGATGCGGTTGAGTTAGATGCATACAGTATCAATGCATTTTTCGTGGCAGAATTTGAAACTCCAGAAGGCACAGTTACAGAAATTCAATTGCAAAGAATCTGGTTGATTGCATTAATCGAGGTCATTTCACAAGCGATACTTTCTTATTCGATCGTTTACAGAAGTGAGGTTAGTGCTGATGATGTAGTAGGCGTAATACGTAAAGCTGTGAATGACCCAGTCAGAGAACCCCTGACTATACCTGGTTTGATTTACCCAAAAGATGGCGGCTTCCCTGCAGAAGTCATACCTCAATGCAAAGGTGCTATTTGGGGGTGCATATTACTTGATGGTGCATTAGCTCACTTATCCCAAGCTGTGCATACGCGCGCAAGGAAAGCGCTAGGATTTTCAATTAATTGGGGGCCGGTTGCGCACTTTGAACGACGACCCAATATTGAAAGGTTTTTTAGCTCTGTTTCGACAAATGTATTCATGCGACTACCTTCAACTACTGGCTCAAATCCAGGCAAAGGACGTGCGGTTGATGCTGAGAAGCAAAGTTTGAAATATAAAATCAAAGCAAGCGATGGAGAACAGTTATTTGCCATTTATGTAGCCCAGTATAACGCAACCCCATCAGAGGGAAATTCTTATAACTCTCCTCTAGAAGTCTTACAACATTTCACTCAGAACAAAGGTGAGCATTTTTTACTCAGAAAACTACCCATTAAACCAATTGGTACCATTCTTATCCCTTTATTAAAAGTTTGTACGGTCCGTGGAGGAAGGGCTAATGGTAGAAGACCTTATATTCAATTTGAAGGCGTTAGGTATACAAACTCAGTGTTGGCACAATCTTCAGGTCTGACGGGGCATAAGTTAACCATAGAAATTGATGAAAGTGATCTTAGAGTCTGTAAGGCGTATTTACAGAATGGGAGTGAATTTGGCACTTTGCAAGCTGGAGGAAGATGGTATCTAACTAAGCATAGTCTCAGAACTCGAAAAATTATTAATAGCTTAGCATATAAAAAAATCATTACGCTTTTGAACAATGAAGATCCGATTCAAATATACATGGACTATTTATCCAAATCCAAGAAATCAAAATCAAAACTAAATCTTAACCCACAAGCTGCAACTGAAGCAGTTAGGGTGGCTTTGGAATCCGGATTAAAAAAGAAAATACATTCCACAATTGAAAAAAATGCCCAGATTGAAAGGCCAATCAAAGATCTTAAAACCCCATCTTCGTTAATGGGGCCTTTGCCTGATTTGAATCAACTTTATAAAAATAATAATAAAGCATGACTTAAGGAGTGACTATGAATATTCATTCACTGACTAACGAACAGAGGCTTGCAATTATCAGTGAGCATCCTGTGGTAACAAAGGACTATCTAATCATTACCCCTGTAATCACTGATGTATACTCAATAATCAGGGAGCGAGTATTGATGAGGACTACAGGAACATTTATGTTTGCGTCTCCACGCATGGGAAAATCAACTTGTGCAAGAGCCATAAGACATCTACTTCAGGCCGAGTTCCCTAAAATATTCATCATGAGTTTTGTTGCAGAAAAAAGAAGAATTCAAGAAGCTGCATTATTTACAGATATTCTTCAAGCGGATGGTTTGAGCGTTACTAGAGGTGAAAGATATCCAGATATTCAGCGCAAATTAATTACTCATATACAGTCGCGACTAGCAATGGTCGGTGGTAATCAATTTGTTTTGATGATTGATGAAATGCAAAATCTTGGGGATGCTGAACTGGAAAAGCTTGCCACCATTCATAATCGTCTTGAAGAAATAAATATTCGCATGACAACAATTGGCTTTGGCCAACCTGAGATTTTGGAGGTAAGAAGCTCTTTATCCTTCTTAAATAAAACGTACCTCATATCCAGATTTTTATGCGAGCCAATTCCATTTCACGGTTGTGCAACAAAAGAGGACTTGGAAATAATACTAGAAGATTACGATCATACAAAGTTTTACCCAACTGATAGCGATTTGTCTTTTACCAGATTTTTCCTGATTGAGGCTTTTGACAATGGATTCCGTTTAAGACAATATGCAACCCCAATTTGGAAAGCGCTAAAAAAAGCAGCTGGGGTAGGGACAGAAACCATACCGATGGAGCATCTTTCTAGAACCGTAGAGTATTTGTTGGTTCTTTCACAACAACACGATAATAAAGATTTCCAAATCGATTCAAAATTCATAACCAGTGCGGTTAATGCTAGCAACTTAAGTTACTTTTCTGGATTAATCAATGAGAAAAGCTACCATTGAACCCTATGCGAGTAAGCTAATTTGGCAAGAAATATCACCTGCACCATTTGAATCAGGGTGGTCAATCTTCATTAAGCTTATTGGGTTGAATGTTATAAGCCCAAGGGAAATTGCACAGCTAATATGCCGAACCGATTATAAAAAATATCGGGAATCTAGCCTGAGATACAGAGAGGGCGAATGGATTGATTTTGACCGCTTCGGTCAATTATTGAATGTCGATTCTGACCGACTTAGGGTTGGTTTTTTGGATACTTTGAATTTTACCGTAACTGGTTACATCTATACTAAAGGAGAAAAAACGTGCAACACATGTCTGTCTAAAGGTTACCACAATGTATTTTTTGAATTGGGATTTATAGATATATGTCCTTGGCATCGAGAAAAACTAAATTCTTGTCGATATTGCCTAACTACGGTATATAGTCGCGGCCTCAAACCTAAAGAAGACCCATTTTCTAAAAGTGACTCCAAATGGCTTGAATGGAGTTCTGAATGCAAACATATCCAAATTTATGATAAGCAAATTAGTAGCACTAACCTATTAGATGACGATGAGCTGATTAAGGTTAAAAACAGTAGCCTTCAATTTTGTGTTTGGTGGAACAAAGTAAAATCTCAACCTGAAATCTTTCAATTCCTTAGTAAAACTAACTATTCCGATAATGAAATAGAGTTCCTAGACTTTTTTTTGAACGCCGCAGAGGAAATTGCCGGTCCATGCCCTTGGCCGCTTTGCCATAAAAGATACCCAATACGGACTTTGAATTGGCACGAAAACGATCAAAGTTGTGAAGATTACGATATAAATAATAGTTCCGCATCGATATCGTCACTTTGGGGTGAAAACTATCGCAGCGTTAGAAAGCATTTGTATCGTCGATATATTAGGCACCATAAGCCTTGCTGGAATTTATTAACTAATACACATGCTAATGATCTATCTCATATCGATTGTGATACCGCGTGTTTCGCTTGTATAGCGTTTGCAACATGGAGATTGCTCAATGAAAATTTACTTGTTTTGGAGGGATTTAAAAATCCCAAAATAAGAACTTTTTATATAAAGATTTTTGAATTGCCAGAGGAAAATTTTGTGCAATCTAATAGAGCCCATCTGAATTTGTTATATGCCCAATTTTTCTTAATTTGGCATCTAATTATTACGAAATCCTCAATATCAAAAGTTGCAATCAATTTTGGTGATAGGTTCTTAAAATATTATATTCCCTATATAACCTTTAACTCCAATTGCACTGTATTGATACCATCTCCAGATTATTTATTGATGAAATCGATTGAACATTGTGCTGATCGAGAAAAAAATCATCAAACTATGTTTTATTCGAATAATTCAGAAGATTGGTTTGAAACCTTGAATTATCAATATGTAAACTATAATAAAATTATATTCAAAATGTATAAATTTTTAGCACGAGGTAGATTTTATTATCTCAACCTGTGAGTGAATATTATCTAGAATCACCACCTAATGGTCAGGATGCGTAAACTACTTGATCTCCTAGACCGCAAGGGTTTAGATGTGTTAATTTAAGCTTAGTAAATAGGTTTACATGATCGAAATTAGTCAGATCCAACCCTAGATTGCATATAGCCGAAAATTATATCTAGGATAAGTGGTTTTTTTTAGCGTCGCTAGCAAGATTGAGCCATAACCAACGGTGGTTTTGCCTAGAATAGGCAAAGTATATTCCCGCAGATTACTCTTCCGTGACAGTATATCTAAAAGAGTTACTTGTTAATAATATATATTATTAAGCACTTGACCAAAATAAATTTTTAACTAACGCTTCATTAGTATGATTCTTGTTATGAATAACTAATTTGTTTTTATCGTCTTGTTTGATTTTTGAGTCAGTTACAAATTAGTTTGTTAAGTTGTTACTTTTTAAATAGGTGCCGAGCATAGAATATTCTGAAATGTTCTTGTCGGGTAAATATCTCACTTTTTTCTTCATGTGTTTCTCAATAGTTTTTGTAAAAACTCTGTTTATTTCATGTCTGTATTTTAGTTGGCCTGCTAAGCATACTCTAATAACACTTGCTACAAGTGGAAAGAGAATTGATCGACTTAAGTGCTATTGATGTTGTTGTTTAACATTATGTTTTGTAATGATATTTATTTAAAAATCTTAATGAGAGTCATCGTTGTTAACTAATGGATTCAATACTTGAGTTGGCTAATTGGTTTTTCTTGAGCTGGGTCAAGGAGTGTTAGATGAATGCACTCTAAACTTTTCAACTTAAAAGAAGGTCGTCATTTTGAGAGCGCATCAGCTAGCATGATTTTATCGAATAGAGTCAATACTTATGGGCAGGATCTGCTTAAACGCTACGGTATGCGTGTACACAAAGTAGCGCTTGATGCAGGGTTTACCTGCCCTAATCGTGACGGGACCAAAGGCACTGGCGGTTGTACATTTTGTAATAATGCTTCTTTTAGCCCGGCGACGGATTCACGTCTTGATGTGCCTGGGCAAATTGCCAAAGCTAGAGTCGCTATTGCCAAGGGTACGCGAGCACGTCATTTTATTGCTTACTTTCAAGCTTATACCAACACCTATGCGGATATTGCAGAATTGGAAGCGATGTATCGAGAAGCGCTGGCTCAACCCGATATTATTGGCATCTCTGTAGGCACGCGCCCAGACTGCGTGTCCGATGCCGTGCTAGATTTACTTGAAACCTTGCGTGATGAGGGGCTGGAAGTTTGGCTGGAGCTTGGCTTGCAATCAGCTTTTGATGCCACGCTGGAAAAGGTCAATCGTGGCCATACGTTAGAAGAATATCGGCATACAGCGCTTGCAACTCGTGCGCGTGGTATTCCCTTATGTACACATTTAATCATAGGCTTGCCCGGTGAAGATGAGTACCACTACCACGCTACGTTAGACAGAGTGCTGAAGATAGGCGTTGATGGCCTTAAGTTGCATCCGTTACATGTCGTGAAGCACACCATACTTGCTTACCAGTGGCGGCGCGGCGGTTATCAACCACTGTTACAGAACGACTACATTCGCATCGCTGCGGATCTGATTGAGCGTACGCCGCAGCATATCGTCTTTCATCGCGTTACTGCTACGGCATCAAAAGATATTCTACTGGCGCCAACATGGTGTTCACAAAAGTGGAATGTGCTAAATGGTATAGAGCATGAGTTGCGCCAGCGTGGCACCAATCAAGGTGACCGAGTTGGTAAGTCTCATATTACAGAGGGTATACAACATGTCGCTTGAACTTGTCTGTCCCGCCGGTAATCTTCCAGCGCTTAAAGCGGCTGTGGATAACGGTGCAGACTGTGTCTATTTTGGCTTTCGCAATAACACTAATGCGCGCGCTTTTTCAGGATTGAATTTCGATGCCGAAACAGCTAAACAAGGCATTAGTTATGCGACTGAACGAGGGCGAAAGGTATTGTTAGCGCTGAATACTTTTCCGCAAACTGCAGAGTGGCATACATGGCGGCAGGCCATAGATGATGCCGCTGAACTCGGCGTAAGTGCACTAATACTGGCTGATGTGAGTCTCATGCGCTACGCTAGCCGTACCTATCCTAATCTGCGGTTGCATCTTTCAGTGCAAGGTTCTGCGACCAATTACGAGGCGATTAATTTTTACCATGAACATTTTGGTATTCAGCGTGCGGTATTACCTAGAGTGCTGTCACTGGCACAGGTCGAAAATGTTGTAAAAAACACGCCAGTAGAAATAGAGTTGTTTGGTTTCGGCGGCTTATGTGTGATGGTGGAAGGGCGTTGCATACTCTCTTCTTATGCTACCGGCGAATCCCCTAACACCGCCGGGGTGTGCTCTCCAGCTAAGGCCGTCCGCTGGCAGCAGACATCTGCTGGGCTGGAGTCACGTCTGAATGGCATATTGCTTGACCGATACAGCTCTGATGAAAACGCTGGCTATCCAACGTTGTGTAAGGGGCGCTTTGAAGTTGAAGATGAAACCTATTATGCGCTGGAGGAGCCAACCAGTCTCAACACTTTAGAGTTGATTCCAGAGATGCTGCGCATGGGCATTAGTGCCATCAAGATAGAAGGGCGTCAGCGCAGCCCGGTTTATGTTGAGCAGGTCACCCGCGTATGGCGTGCCGCTATAGATGCGGCTAAAAAAGATGCGGCGCACTATGTTGCCACCCCTGATTGGATGGCGCAATTGGGTAAAGTCTCCGAAGGCCAGCAACATACATTGGGCGCTTATTACCGACCATGGAAGTAATCTTATGAAAATTTCTTTAGGCCCCATCCTTTATTACTGGACTAAAAATAGCGTGCAGGACTTTTACGATAACGTCGCTGATTGGCCTGTAGACATTGTCTATCTCGGTGAAGTCGTGTGTTCGCGCCGACACGAGATGCGTCTGGATGATTGGTTGAACGTAGCGAGTAAGCTTGCTGTTGCAGGTAAGGAAGTGGTGTTGTCCACGCAGGCATTACTTGAGTCAGAATCAGATCTAAAAACACTGCGTCGCCTTGTTGGAAACGGAATTTTTGGCATAGAGGCCAATGATATGGGGGCTGTACATTTGGCAAAAGGGCAGAATTTTGTTGTCGGCCCACATATCAATACGTATAACGGCGACACGTTGGAGATACTTGCAGAACAAGGTGCCAAGCGCTGGGTCATGCCGATGGAGTTGTCACGCCATGTGCTGTATGAATTGATGGTTAAAAAACCGTCAGGCATGGAAACCGAGGTGTTTGCTTACGGCCGCTTGCCGCTGGCTTTTTCTTCGCGTTGCTTCACCGCGCGGCGCTACAACCTGCCAAAAGATGACTGCCATTTTATGTGCTTACAGCACCCATGTGGCATGACGTTAAAAACACGTGAGAACCAGTCATTTTTAGCTTTAAATGGTACGCAGACGCAATCTGCAAGCATTTACAACCTGATTGGTGAGGTGTCAGACATGCAGCAGATTGGTGTGGATATTGTGCGCATTAGTCCACAACCTGAACATACAGCTGAGGTTGTGGCGGCGTTTAGCACTGCAATTGAGCACGTGGCCAGTGCTAGTGAAGCTAAGGCTAAACTGGCTCCATATCTTTTTGATGAGCCATGTGATGGATACTGGCATGGGCGCTCTGGTATTGAACAATCTATGGAAACCTTGCCATGAGCCATACTGCATTTACTTTTCCACGCGCGTTAGGTCGATTGATCGAGCGCCTGCCGACATGGCCTACATCCTTTACCTTTAGTTGTATTTTAGATCTGGCGTTACGTCAGGTCATTAAACGTCGCGATCTGCAGGCATTGTATGGCAAGCGGGTTGCCATACATGTGACTGATATTGGATTGAACCTGTACTTTACGGTTAAATCAGATGGGTTTTCAGCCGCTAGTGGCAATGTGACGCCCGATCTTGCCATCAGCGCAACTGCACACGACTTTTATCTGCTGGCGATGCGCAAGGAAGACTCAGATACGCTATTTTTCAATAGAAGGTTAGTGGTAGAAGGGGATACCGAGTTGGGGTTGGTTGCTAAAAATACCTTAGATGCGATTGAAAACCCCATGTTGGATATCGAGCGGATGTTACCAAAACACTTGCTGGCACAAATGAAGAACCTACTGTGGGCAAGATAGAAACGCCAAACATTATTTTTGAATTTACCTGAATGAAAGGGGCTTTTTAATGAGCGTAAAAATTTCAAATCTGCCAATCGTGTATTCTTGTTCCGGCTGTTCTAACGTGGCGCAAATGGCAAATTACATTGCCATACAACTCGATAAACTTGGTGTGGCAGAAATGTCTTGTATTGCCGGTGTTGGTGGCGATGTTCCTCATATCCTTAAAACGGCACATTCCGGTCGCCCTATTATTGCGCTTGATGGCTGCCCACTTGCGTGCAGTAAAGCCTGTTTGGCACGTCACGGCATTGAGCCGGATAGCTATCATCAACTGAATCAGTATGGTGTGAAAAAAAACTATCACACGGATTTTGACCAGTCTCAAGCACAAACCGTGATGGCACGTGTCCTCGACAGGCTTGAAGAGGAATATAGTTCTCTATCCTCATGAGTGTCGCGACTAAACGACTGATTGTTGCCATCACTGGTGCCAGTGGCGCGTCGTATGGCGTGCGGATTCTGCAAGTGCTACGCGACATTCAGAATGTTGAAACGCATGTGGTGGTATCGGATTCAGGATTGTTGAACCTGCAACATGAGCTGGATATGAACCGTACTCAGCTAGAAGCATTGGCTGATGTGGCACACCATGTACAAAATATTGGCGCTACCATTGCCAGTGGTTCGTTTCAGTCTGACGGCATGGTCATCGCCCCGTGCTCTATGAGAACACTCGCTGCGGTGGCACATGGTTTATCCGATAACTTGATAACCCGCACGGCAGATGTCATGCTCAAGGAGCGCCGTCGACTGATATTGATGGTGCGCGAAACACCATTTAATCTGGCGCATTTGCGCAATATGACGAGTGTCACGGAAATGGGCGGTATCGTGTATCCACCGTTACCCTGTTTCTACCATCGCCCACAAACTATTGCGGAGATGGTTGACCACACCGTCGGCCGAATTGTTGATTTGCTGGGCGTATCGCTCCCATTGGCACACCAGTGGGATGGATTAACAGCCAGCAATTCTATGCATATGAAAGCTGACTGACTTGGCTTACCATGACTTGAGGGGTTTTATTGCGCAGCTAGAACTAGCCGGTGAGTTAAAACGTGTGGTATCACCGATATCTACGCACTTAGAGATGACAGAGCTGTGCGACCGAAGCCTGCGTGTTGGCGGGCCAGCGCTGTTGTTTGAAAATCCAGTGGGGAATCGCATGCCGGTGCTGGGGAATCTTTTCGGCACTACCAAGCGGGTTGCCCTTGGTATGGGAGCAACGGATGTCAGCGAGTTGCGCAATTACGGGCATGTGCTGGCAATGTTAAAAGAGCCGGAACCACCGAGAGGCTTTAAGGACATGCTGGGTTTGCGTTCACAGGTGAAAACCTTATGGAGTATGGCGCCCAAGGAGTTGTGCTCAGCCCCTTGTCAGGACATCGTATGGGAAGGCAATGATGTTGATTTAGGGCGACTGCCAATTCAGCATTGCTGGCCAGACGATATTGCACCGTTAATCACTTGGGGTCTGGTGATTACAAAAGGGCCGCATAAGGAGCGTCAGAATCTTGGTGTTTACCGTCAGCAAGTGCTAGGACGCAACAAAGTCATTATGCGTTGGTTGGCGCATCGTGGCGGTGCGCAGGATTTTCGTGAGCACAGCACTCTTCACAAAGGTCAGCCCTATCCGGTTGCAGTTGCTTTGGGAGCCGACCCGGCAACTATTCTAGGCGCGGTTACGCCTGTGCCAGATAGTTTGTCGGAATACCAGTTTGCAGGCTTGTTGCGTGGTAGCCGTACTGAACTGGTGAAGGCTATTGGCAGTGACTTGCGTGTTCCAGCTTCGGCCGAAATCGTTCTGGAAGGGCATATCTACCCGGATGAGTCTCATGCCACAGGCTATGAGTATGCGCTGGAGGGACCGTTTGGTGATCACACCGGTTATTACAATGAGCAGGACTGGTTTCCGGTTTTCACCATTGATCGTATTACGATGCGTCGTAACCCGATTTACCATTCAACTTATACAGGCAAGCCGCCAGATGAGCCTGCAGTGTTGGGCTTAGCCCTGAACGAGCTATTCATTCCATTGTTGCAAAAACAGTTTCCTGAAATCACGGACTTTTACTTGCCTCCAGAAGGCTGTAGCTACCGCATGGCGGTTGTCCAGATTAAAAAGTCTTATCCCGGTCACGCCCGACGCGTCATGTTCGGTATATGGAGTTTTCTACGCCAATTCATGTATACCAAGTTCATTGTGGTCGTGGATGATGATGTGAACGTCAGAAGCTGGTCGGAAGTGATCTGGGCCATCACTACGCGTGTCGAGCCGATACGTGACACGTTACTGGCAGACAATACACCAATAGACTATCTGGACTTCGCATCCCCGGTCAGTGGTCTTGGCAGCAAAATGGGCATAGATGCGACCAATAAATGGCCTGGTGAAACCAGCCGTGAATGGGGGCGACCTATTGTTATGCCCAATGCGGTGAAGGTTAAGGTCGATAAGATATGGCAAAGTCTCGGGCTTTGAGTAGCAGTGGCTAACGCAGATTCGTTTGTGCATCTAATCTGGATAAGTACGAATTCATAAGCTGCGGCAGACGTGGTCCGAACTCTACTAAGCCGCTGTAAATCTGCAGCAGAGAGGCGCCAGCAGATAAACGGTCAGCTGCATCTTGCGGGGTGCGGATGCCGCCGACTGAAATAATCGGGATGTTCCCGTTTAGGCTGCTTGATACGCGTTGCAAATTAATCAGTGCCGTATTTTCTTCATTGTGGTGAGCGCCTCCGCTAAGCATTAATCCATCAAAAGCATAATCATGGACGCAAGCCAGCAGGTTGTTGGTGTCGCCACGGTCTTGATCTATTTTTACAACAATAGGGCAAGCTCGCCCACTATCGGTCATCATGCGTACTTGCTTGTTTTTAATGGCGGCGAGAACCGTATATAGTGTGGCACGATGTTCTGGTAAATGCAGGTCTGGGCCAGCACGTACACCTAGATTGACCGTAATGTAGTCAGCAAATGGCCAGAGTTTTTCCATACCGATCAGATAGTCATGATGCATCCTCTGTGGTGGGGTGATTCGATTCATGCTGATGCTAACACCTAGTGGAATTGGGTGAGGCCGGATATGTTGAGCTAGCGTATAAGCCACAGCATCTATACCTGGGCTACGTTGCTGTTCCGGTTGGGGAATGACGGAGCCTATTTCGGCTAAACCGAAACCCAGCGGTGACAAGCATTGGTAGAGCGTACCTTGCTTATCAAACCCGGCGGCTAAGCCGATTGGGCTCGGGAATGATAACCCCATGACGTTGCGCCGTAATGAGTGCGTTGGTGTTGATGCTGATATCATTGCGCCAAGTCGAATCGCATGCTCAGCCAATTTTCGGGCGTGTAGCGCACCAAGCTTAGCCATGTGTGTCGCAAGCCATTTATACATGGGAGTGATGCGTCTCTAAAAAGTGTTGCATGAAGTTGATTAGGGCTGTCACGCCTGCGTCAGGCATCGCGTTATATAGACTGGCACGAACGCCGCCTGTCATAGGATGCCCCTTAAGGTTAACAAGACCTTCTGTTGCTGCAGCATTCAGAAACAAATGGGTAAGTGTTTCACTGGCGAGTGTAAAGCAGACATTCATACATGACCGATGCGCAGGTTGAACCGGGCAATGATAAAAGCCGCCACTAGCATCAATGGCTTGGTAAAGACGTGCGCTACGTTGCTCGCTATTGCGTGCCATCGCCATAACACCACCCATCTCTGCAATCCATTTGAATACAAGACCAGCTAGATAAACACCGAAGGTGATAGGGGTGTTTAACATAGAGTTAGCTGCAACTTGTGCCTGATAGTTGAATACCAGCGGTGTGGCTGCTTGAGCGCGCCCAAGAAGGTCATCACGGATAATCACGATGGTGAGGCCAGCTGGCCCGATATTTTTTTGTGCGCCGGCATAAATCAAGCCGTAGCGTTGAACATCAATCGGCCGGCTGAGAAAGTCTGAGGTCATGTCTGCTACTAATGGCACATCTGCTGTATCTTGAATGTCATGAAACTGCACACCGTTGGCAGTTTCGTTGCTGGTGATATGGCAATAGGCAGCACGTGGATCAATGCGCCATGTTTCAGGCATGCGGTCGAAGTTTGTGGCAGCGCTGCTGGCGGCAATGTTGATGTCGCAATAGCGCTTGGCTTCGCATATGCTTTTGCGTGACCAGTAACCGGTTTCAACATAATCTGCCCGCCCAATTATTCCCAATAGATTGAGCGGCACCAGTGAAAACTGCGCTGAAGCACCGCCATGCATAAACAGAATATGATAATTATCCGGTATGTTCAGTAGCGTTTTTAGGTCTTCACGTGCTTGCTGTAGTAGCCACTTGAAGGCTTCACCTGTGAATGGCGTTTCCAGTATCGAGAGGCCGCTACCGTTCCAGCGCAATAACTCTTGCTGAGCCTGCGCCAGCACCGTGGCCGGCATGATTGCCGGGCCAGCGGCAAAGTTGAAAATGTCAGACAAACAGGGCAGCCCCATGCTGGCTGGCCGCCATAAAAAACAGCAGCGGGATTGAGAGCATAGTATTGGTGCGAGATGACAGGAACGTGATGCGCGCACAGCGCACGCGCTCTTCCAATGTGGCAGGAACAAAGCCGAGAACCTTTTTCTGGTTCGGCCACAATACCAGCCAGAGATTGGTCAGCATCAAGGTGCCTATCCAGAAGCCGACACCAATAACAGATGCATAGCCATTCAACGTGACTGCGTCAACCAGCATACCGCGTTGCCACAGCATGCCGATCCCAGCTAACCAAGTGACGATTGCCGCATAGCGAAAGGTGCCATGCTCTCGTCCTAATAAGGTCATATAGACGGGGCTTTTCTCATCACCCAAGTCATCGCAGCTGGGCGGGTTAAAGGCAGGGCGTTGTATTAGACTGGCATAGTTATGGCCTACCCAGATAATACCGCCGAAGAAATGTATCCAGCGCAGTAAGAATTCAATCGTCGGATCCATTTTGTCTTACCCCCTCAACACCAGCCAGCGGACAATCAGAAATAAGCCCATCGTTAGTAACAGTCCAAGTCCGATAGTGCCGGTTGCGGTGTCGAAAGGGGTTTTCATTTATGCTCCATAAACACAGTAGTCACAGCACCTATCTGCCTTCTTACCAGCGGACGTGGCTCATGGTGATTTTGCTTAGCCTTATTGACTGCCATTTCAATGACATGATGGTGCGGTGATTTTGCACATGCCGGGTCGGTATTAGTCGCATCCCCTGTTAGCAGAAATGCCTGACAACGACAGCCGCCAAAATCCTTTTCTTTCTCATCGCAGGTGCGGCAAGGATCTTTCATCCATTCATCACCACGAAATTTCTTGAATAGTGGTGAATCATTCCACAGCCAGTCCAGACTATGCTCGCGCACCGTAGGGAATTCCAGCCCCTCAATGACTCGCACCTCCTGACAAGGCAATGCTGCGCCATCTGGTGCAATGGTGAGGTGAATTGTGCCCCAGCCATTCATGCATGCTTTGGGCCGTGTTTCGTAATAGTCAGGAATGACAAAATAGATAGTCATCTTCTGATTAGGGCGTTTCCGTGCGGCAATCACGGCGGCTTCTGCACGCTCAATTTGCTCTCGCGTCGGCAGTAGCTCTTCTCGGTTGAGCAGTGCCCAGTTGTAATATTGAATATTTGCCAGCTCGATATAATCTACGCCAATATCTTCGGCCAGCGCTAGAATTTCTTCTACTTGATCAATGTTTTGGCGGAATATCGGCACATTGAGTACCATAGGAAAGCCTTCAGCTTTAATCATGCGCGCAAATTCCACTTTCAGGTCATGTACCCGAGCGCCAACCAATTCATCCGTCAGATTGCGGTTTGCCGATTGCAGACTTAACTGAATCTGCTTAAGGCCAGCTTGTTTCAGTGCTTTTAGTCGCTCTGACGTGAGTCCTACACCTGAGGTAATCAGGTTCGTGTAGTAACCAAGCTGTTCAGCCTCTGCTACCAGTTCTTCTATGTCATCGCGAAGCATCGGCTCGCCGCCAGAGAATCCCAGCTGCAAAGCGCCCAGTTCTCGTCCCTCACGGAGTACTCTTTTCCACTCTTCGGTGCTGAGTTCACTCTTTCCGTACTGGTCAAAGTCAAGCGGGTTATTACACCAGACGCACTTGAGTGGGCAGCGATAGGTAAGCTCAAGTACAAGCCACATCGGCTTGCCTTGTCCATCCAGACTAACTGCGGATCCATCCTTTGGCATGGGTTACCTCCAAAAATTTGTAAATACTGTTTTCTATATTTGTATTGTCGACAAATAGCGCTTTGAGTTCGAGAGCGATATTGGCCGTAGTCGTTTCACCCGTGCAGCGTTTCAGAATTTCTGCAGCAGTAGCGTTTAATTTGATCACGCCTTCAGGGTAGAGAAGCACGTACGCATCCTGTGAGTTTTCCCAGCGAAGCAGATACTTGGGATCCAGTTGCGGGCGGTCTTCTGGCTGAAAATGAAAATCTTCATCCATAAAAGACTTCCTTATGTTGATTATTGGCGCGGCGAAGTGCCGCGCCATTTATTACCTAGCGCACATACACGTAGGCGGTTACTTCAAAGCCAAGACGTAGATCACAAAAATCAGGTTCAATCCATTGCATTTTTATCTCCTAAAGACGTTAGTTGAAGTTGAGCCGCAATCGATGGGAGACGCTTAAATTAAAACCACCATCTCAATTGGCTATGCATCGTCAAAACGACAGTGCGTAGCTAATATACGGCATGCTGTAAGTTGGGCAGTGCTCAAAATACTGGTCGTTGCATCCGCAATTTAATGAGAATAAGATCATGATTTACATGTATTTTATGGCTACTTTTGTTTTCTTGCCTGCGGTCAAGGTTTTGGTGTTTGAAGCAGAGTAATCAGCGATAAACAGGGTGCAGTAGGCTTGGTTTTTCATGTTACTATCAGCTCAATCGAGGCTGGTTAATGACTAAAAATGTGTTGCTGGCCGGACGAAAATATACTGAAATTTATGGTGAATATAGATATATGTCGTGACGGTTCTGAATAGTCTGGCGCAGCCTGCTTACTATGAAAAACGGATATAGCGCACAGTGATATTAATGACCAGCCAAGTAACTAGTTGCTGTCTTTTTGCAACCTCTGGTGGTTGCTGAGCGCGTAGGGTGCTTTAGTCAATAATTGTGCTAAATGGTACTAGGATTGGTGATGAGGAAAGGTCGATATCGCTGACAATATGCTGAACAGCTACTGCTGCTGAGAGTCGCCACCACTTAGCTTGAAAAGAAAGGGTGGCGGATTAATTGAGCTATTAAGTGCTACAGGTTTATGATGCGCATCTGCCGCCGCTACAGCAGCTTTCCAATGGTTTTATTTCCTCAGCTGGTTTAGTCGTTCCTGCCCAACTGGCTAGTTCAAAGCGATTTGGATAACGACCAGCCAAAAAGATCTCCCCATCAACCAGAATCAGCGGCAGCATTTCCTCGCCGCAGCGTTGTAGAAAGTCTTTAACGATCTGGTTGCTTGTAAAAGCCAGTGGCTGTTGCTCAAAATTAAAACGCTCAAGCTGAGCACCGTTCTGTGTTGCCCAATCAACATCTTTAGCAAAGTCGACTAACTGTTGATCTACATCTCCACTACAACCGCAGCCACCGCTATTGCAGCGCACAACGGTGTTTTCAAATACCTGCATTGATTTCATAATAATTGCTCCTTGAAAAGTGATTTTAGTCATGGTCTAAATTGGGGTATTTATTTCTGGTCAGCCACCGGTGTGCGACATAAAACGTATCACGGCTGGCGTGACGCGTTTTAAATCAAAATCGTGGCCTTTAGGCTTGTGTTGTATGCTATTGATGATGGCCTCAATAATCGGCCTGTCATCATGAGGAAACGCTTTTAGTAGTGGCATCAGCTCTACTTTGTTTTCTTGCCCCAAGCATGGGAACAGCTCGCCCTTGCAAGAGATACGCACGCGATTGCAGGATTCGCAAAAATTATGGCTATGTGGGGAAATAAAACCAACTTTGGTATCGGTGTTGGGAATGCGCCAGTAGCGGGCTGGTCCGCCAGTGGTTTCTGCGCTGCTAATTAAATCATAGCGTGCTCTTAGAAGCTTCAAGGTGTCTTGATTGCTGACATAAGTCGAGTTGCGACTGTGATGCACTTCGCCGAGCGGCATTTCTTCAATAAATGAGATGTCTATACCTTGTTCAACTGCAAATGCGGTTAATGGCAATGCTTCGTCATCATTGACACCCCGCATCAGTAAACTATTGAGCTTGATATTGTAAAAGCCGGCTTGTTTAGCTGCGGCAATGCCGCGTAGTACTTTATCTAATTCTCCTACACGTGTGATTTTTCTAAAGCGGGCAGTATCAAGACTATCAAGGCTGATGTTGATGCGGCGTACACCAGCCTTTTTAAGCGCTTGCGCCTGATGCTCAAGTTGTGAACCGTTTGTTGTCACAACCAGTTCACGCAGACCGGATAATTGCCCAATCTCCTTGAATAGCCAGAGTGCGTTTTTACGCACTAAAGGCTCTCCACCAGTAATGCGCACCTTACTCACGCCTAGCGAAACAAAGACTTTAACCAAACGCGCGTACTCTTCGAGTGACAGCACTTCATCACGTGGCAGAAAAGACATGTCTTCTGACATGCAATACACGCATCTAAAGTCACAGCGATCCGTAATCGACAGGCGGATGTAATCCACCTTGCGACCAAAGCCGTCGATTAAAGTCTTTGGGTAAGTGCTGTTTTCGCGTGTCACGCTATTGTCCCCAGTGGCGCATGGATGTACTTAATTTAAGTGATTCTTTTTAAGAACTTGCGTTTGCTGCGTACGATTTGATAGGGACGTCCAAGATAACCGAATGGCGCACTCCAGACGTGAACCATACGTGTAAATGGAAACACCAGAAACACTGTCATGCCAAAGAATAGATGGATCTTGAAAACGGTATCTACATGCATGAGTAATGCCGGGTCTGGGTGCAGGTAGACGATGCTTTGTACCCATTCAGCCAGCGCGATCATGACGCCAGGATTGCCAGCATGTGCGTGCCCGATAGAAACTGGGATAGTAGATAAACCAAGCGTCAATGTAAGCAGCAACCAGCTCAAGATGAATTTGTCAGAACCGCGACTGGTAACAGATATCCGCACGTTGAACATACGGCGCCACCACAGAATCGCACCGCCAATCAGACCTAGTCCACCAAAGATAGAACCGGCCCAGATAGCGACCATTTGGTGGGTCATATCAGACACACCAAGCCCTGTAAAAAAGCTGTGTGGTGTTAGCAAACCCACCGCATGACCACCAAATACGGCAAGAATACCGACATGGAACAGGTTGCTGCCCAAGCGCATGTTGGCTTTAGATAGCAATTGGCTGGAGTCGCTCTTCCAAGTGTATTGCTCGCGGTCAAAACGTAGCAGGCTGCCAAGCAAAAATACGCTGAGTGCGATGTAGGGATAAACCCCATACAGAAAGTTGTGTAGATGCATTTTTGTTCTCCTTATGCGGCAAGTCGGGTCAGAGTAGCCCTGCCTGCAACGATTGAAAGTAATGCGGCGTATGCGCTATTCGCCTTGCTGAGATTTTCGGTGATTACGGACAGTACTTTGTGGGCATCTGAAAGAAATACCGTTGCTTCGTTGTCATCTAAATAGGCGATAAACTCAAGGACGAGCGGCAGATAGTCTGGCAGTTCATTCGTGACAACTTCTACGCCGTAATCCTTGTATAACTCACCTAAATCAATTAATGCCGGACCACGGTTTTTGTCGTCGCCAAACAAGTGGTGTGTTAAGTGCAGGCTATGTTCAGGTGTTAGATCAAAGGTCTGTACGTAATCTTCCTGCAAGGTCGTCAGCGGCTTACTTTGCAGATACGAGATAAATACGTGCAGCGCATCGCGTTCAGTCGTGTCGGTGTCTAGACACTGCGTGATGTGCTCACGTAGTTCCGGCAGGTGATCTATCAACTCCTGATCAGGGTATTCGAGCAGCGCTGATAATAATTTGTAAATTTGCATGATTCGGTATCCTGATTATTTGTCTGCGGATGGATTGCCAGAGGACGGATTGCTAGGCGATGGCACCAATGATTTTGGCTCCATAGACTCTTTGCGACGGCGTGGAAAGAGCGTGACTTTAGAAACCCCACTGGATGAGTCATTGCCAAATGTGAAGCCGTTTTGCCCTTGAAAACTATGGAAGTCATCCAGATCAATTTCCGCATGGCCGGTGGGCAGCACAAAACGATCTTCATAATTTGCAATCGCCAAATAACGGTACATTTCTTTGGCCTGATCTTCAGTGATGCCTGCCGCATCAAGCGCACGGGTATCGGCAATGCCTTCCACATGCACTGAACGTTGATAGCTGCGCATGGCAATCAGGCGGTTGAGTGCGCTCTCGATAGGCGCTTCTTTACCCGCAGTTAAAAGGTTTGCAAGGTATTGAATAGGTAAGCGCATGGTGCCAGATAGCGGAATAGCACCGTCTGGGCCAACCGGTAGGTTGCCTTGGTCAATTTGTGATTGCACTGGTGACAACGGAGGTACGTACCATACCATTGGCAATGTACGGAACTCCGGATGCATCGGAAAAGCGATTTTCCACTCAATTGCCATTTTATAGATTGGTGACTTCTGTGCCGCAATAATCATGTCGTCATTGATGCCCTCAGCGCGAGCGGCGGCAATCACTTCTGGGTCGTTAGGATCCAGAAAAATGTCGCATTGTGCTTGGTACAAGTCCTGTGTATCTGGCATGCTGGCTAGCTCTTCAATGCGGTCAGCGTCATAAAGCATGATGCCGTTATAACGGATGCGACCGACGCAAGATTCTGAACACACTGTCGGCATGCCGGACTCTACGCGCGGGAAGCAACCGGTACATTTTTCCGCCTTGCCAGACTCCCAGTTGTAGAACACTTTTTTGTATGGGCAAGAGCTGACGCACATGCGCCAGCCACGGCATTTGTCTTGGTCTACCAGCACAATGCCGTCTTCTTCGCGTTTGTACATTGAGCCAGAAGGGCAGGCCGCCACGCAGGCTGGATTCAAACAGTGGTTGCAAATGCGCGGCAAGTACATGTGGAAAGTATTTTCGAACTGACCGTACATTTCCTTCTGGACAATATCCATATTCTTGTCTTTGCTACGCTTGGAAAACTCACCGGCTAGGTCATCTTCCCAGTTTGGACCCCAAGTGATTTTTTCCATAGACTCACCTGTGATCTGTGACACAGGACGAGCCGTTGGTGCGGCTTCTGACAGTGGTGCGCTCTGTAATTTGGCGTAGTTATAAGTGAATGGCTCGTAGTAGTCGTCAATCTCTGGCAGGTCAGGGTTAGCGAATATATTGAGTAGCTTGGATGACCGTCCGCCAGATTTTAGCTCCAGTTTGCCATCTTTTAGATCCCAGCCGCCTTTCCAAATATCCTGATTTTCCCATTGCTTTGGATAACCAACGCCGGGCTTTGATTCCACATTGTTGAACCATGCATATTCAACCCCTTTTCTATTTGTCCACACGTTTTTACACGTAACGGAGCAGGTGTGACAGCCAATGCATTTGTCCAGATTAAAGACAAAGGCAAATTGTGCGCGTACTTTCATAATGTTCTCCTAAATCCTAGTTACTTAGCGCCGATGCCGACAGGGTTAAGTTGCGCTTCGCGCTCATCTGTCAGTGGACGTTCTAACCAGTCGACGTCATGGTCGGCAATCTTATGTAAGATCACCACTTCATCGCGCTGGCAACCTACGGTGCCGTAGTAATTAAAGCCGTAAGCCAGTTGTGCATAGCCGCCAATCATGTTTGTCGGCTTGATGATGACGCGTGTCACCGAATTCAAAATGCCGCCACGTTTGCCGGTGGATGGTGATCCGGGCACGTTAATGGTTTTCTCCTGAGCGTGATACATCATCGCCATGCCTCTTGGTACGCGTTGTGAAACTACAACCCGTGCCACAGTGGCGCCATTGGCATTGACCGCTTCTATCCAGTCGTTATCGACTAATCCAACCGATTTAGCGTCATCCTCTGACACCCATACGTATGGCCCACCACGGAACAACTGCAACATGCGTAAGTTATCCTGATAGGTAGAGTGGATGCCCCATTTCGAGTGCGGTGTAATCCAGCTCAAGGTCAGATGTGGTTTAGCCAATACTGCTGCCGGCACCGTGTTATGCGCTTTCATATCCAGTGGTCCACGATAGGCGCAGAAGCCTTCACCAAAATCCAGCATCCACTCATGATCTTGATAAAAGTGTGCTCTGCCTGTAAGTGTGCGGAACGGTATATGCTCATGGATATTGGTGTAACCGGCAGTGTATGACACATGCTCAGACTCAATGCCAGACCAAGTCGGCGCAGTGATGATCTTGCGCGGTTGTGCTTGAATATCCTTGAAGGTGAACTTATCTTCATGACGACCAGCGTATAAGTGGTGGTGGTCGATACCCGTTTTTTTAGATAAAGCAGACCATGACTTATGGGCTACTTCGCCATTGGTTTCTGGTGCCATACGCATCACTGAATCACATACGCTGATGTCTTCTTCCAATGATGGCATGCCAAGAGAAATACCCGGCTCTTTAACGGTGTAGTTATGTTTTTTGAGCTCTTCGTACTCTTGCTCGGTATTCCAGTCTATCCCTTTAATGTTGTTGCCGAGTTTGACCATTAATGGCCCTAATGCGATAAACTTTTTATAAGTGTTAGCGTAATCGCGCTCAACAACTTTCAGTATCGGCATGGTCTTGCCGGGGATAGGTTCCAGACCGTCTTTTTTCCAGTTTTTCACTTCGCCGAAAGGCTGTGCCAGTTCTGCTGCCGAGTCATGCTGCATGGGCAGGGCAACAATGTCTTTACGTGTGCCGAGGTGCTTTTCTGATAACGCCGAGAAGGTTTTAGCCAGTGATTTGAAAATCTGCCAGTCAGATTTTGATTCCCAGCCCGGTGATACGGCTTCAGACAATGGGTGGATAAATGGGTGCATGTCTGTGGTGTTGAGGTCGTTCTTCTCATACCATGTGGCGGTAGGCAGAATAATGTCTGAATAAGCGCCTGTGGAGTTGAGGCGGAAGTTAATGTCTACCATCAAATCCAGCTTGCCTATTGGCGCATCTTCATGCCATTTCACTTCTTTATTGTCGCGTCCGGCGCCAGATTCTTGCAGTACACCGTTTTGTGCACCTAGCAGATGTTTCAGGAAGTATTCGTGACCTTTGGCAGAAGAACCAATCAGGTTCGCGCGCCAAACAATCAGGTTTCTAGGCCAGTTGACAGGGTTATCGACATCGGCAAACGCGACATCAAGAGAGCCATCTTTGAGTTTGTTAACGACATGTTTGGTAATGCCAGCTTCATCAGTTGCGCCAGCTTTTTCAGCTTCTGCGACCAAATCTAGCGGATTGGCATTCCAGTGCGGTGCTGATGGTAACCAGCCCATGCGTGTTGCCGCTACATTATAGTCAGCTAGAGAGTAGCCTTTGTTCTTGCCCTTGCCAGCTGGGGTGAGTAGATCATCGGCTTTGACGGTTTCATAACGCCATTGGTCAGTATGGAAATACCAGTATGAAGTAGAGTTCATCTGGCGCGGTGGACGTTGCCAGTCTAGACCGAATGCAATCGGTGCCCAGCCAGCTTGTGGCCGTAATTTTTCCTGACCAACATAATGCGCCCAGCCACCACCTGATTGACCAACACAGCCACACATATGGAGCAGGTTCATGATAGAGCGGTAAGCTAAATCATTGTGATACCAGTGGTTAATAGCGGCACCCATGATCACCATGGATTTACCTTTTGTTTTGGATGCATTGTAGGCAAACTCACGGCCTGTGCGCAAAATGTCTGCGGCTCTGACGCCAGTGACTTTCTCTGCCCAAGATGGCGTATAAGCTACATCGGCATCGGTATATGATTTAGCGACATTACCGCCACCAAGGCCACGGTCAATGCCGTACTGCGCCACTTGCATATCAAACACTGACGCGACGAGTACGCTTTCACCATTGGCTAGGCTGACTTTACGCACCGGTACGTTGCGGAATAGTAGGTCGCTCTCACCTTCATTGAAGTGTGGAAAACCGACAGACACCACATCGTCACGAACTTTTATGCAGCTTAATTCAGCCAGAATTTTCTTCTGATTTACGGCGTTTTTTTCCAGTAAGTTCCATTTACCTTCTTCGCCCCAGCGGAAGCCAATACTGCCATTGGGTGCGACGAATGTTTTTGTTTTTTCATCGTAAACAATCGTTTTCCAGTCTGGGTTATTGGTTTCACCCAATGCACCATCAAAGTCAGAAGCGCGCAGGAAACGGTCTGATACATAACCATCGCCATGTTTGCGTAGCATTACCTGCATCGGTAGATCGGTATATTTACGGGCGTACTCCTGAAAGTACGGATCTTGGTTGTCTATGTAAAACTCTTTTAATGCGACATGACCCATGGCAAGAAACGCTGCAGAGTCAGTGCCCTGGCGTATCGGCATCCAAAGATCTGAGAATTTGCAGAATTCTGCATAATCAGGCGCCATTGCTACAATTTTTGCACCTTTGTATCGCACTTCTGATGCAAAGTGCGCATCTGGTGTGCGGGTCATCGGCAGGTTTGCACCCGTGATGATGATGTAGGTAGAGTTGTACCAGTCAGCCGATTCCGGCACGTCAGTTTGTTCTCCCCAAGTCTGTGGGCTGGCTGCAGGTAAGTCACAGTACCAGTCATAGAACGAGCCTAGTACGCCGCCTATCATTGATAGATAGCGTGAGCCTGCTGCGTAAGAAATCATGGACATCGCAGGAATAGGTGAGAAACCGTAGATTCTGTCTGGCCCCCATTTTTTTATGGTGTAAATGTTTGCTGCCGCAATAATGTCGTTCACTTCTTCCCAGTTGGCACGCACGAAGCCACCTAAACCGCGTACGGCAGTGTATTGCTTGCGTTTGGCTTCGTCAGCCTGAATCGCTTCCCAAGCTTCTACCGGATCTTTTCCGGTTGCGCGCTCTGCGCGATACAGATCCAGCAAGCGACCACGGATCATCGGGTGCTTGATGCGATGCGGGCTATATAAATACCATGAGAATGAGGCTCCACGCTGGCAGCCGCGAGGCTCGTGATCTGGCAGGTCATCACGGGTACGTGGATAGTCAGTCTGTTGCATCTCGAATGACACCAGACCATTTTTGACAAAAATCTTCCAGCTACAACCGCCTGTGCAGTTCACGCCATGGGTGGAACGAACCACCTTGTCGTGCTGCCAACGATGACGGTAAGCATCTTCCCACTCGCGGTCTTCGGTTGTCACAATGCCATGCTTATTTGAAAAGGTATCTTTGACCTTGTCGAAAAATTTCAGTCTATCCAAGAAGTGACTCATGCTTTTCTCCTTACAGTCGCCGTTTGGCGATAATCATTAGTTCATCGGATGGCGGGACTTATCATCCAACCTTTGTTGTCGTGAGTAACTGATGCGCTACTCACTTCATATTTGTTTATGGGTTTTTAATTTCTGAGCTTGGTCGCAGGTAGAAGCACCAATTCAAAACTAGGCATAGCGCATAAAAAACGGCAAATCCGTACATCGCCATTTCTGGTGAGCCAGCCTTGATTTGTCCCTTAATCACTTCCGGGGCAATGAAAGAGCCATAAGCTGCAACCGCTGAAGTCCATCCCAGCACAGGGCCGGCTTGTACTCGGTCAAAAATTACGCCTACGGTGCGAAAGGTTGAACCGTTACCCATTCCAGTCGCCGCAAATAGCACTACAAATGTCACCAGAAACTTGGTGAAGAATATTTCTGGCGTGGCTGAGTGGTATGCCTGCAGCATGATGTAGCCTGCATAGGCTGAAGCTACAACCATAATGGCGGAGATGATTTGTGTAACTATTGAGCCGCCAATTTTGTCGGAGACCCATCCACCTATCGGGCGAATCAAGGCACCAACGAAGGGGCCAATCCATGCGTATGTCAGGGCTGATGGGCCATTCGGGTTTTTTACGTGTGTCCAGATACCTGTTGCGGCATCAAACAGATGTTTATCGCCAAAAATCACCGTGATTGATAGCGGCAAAGCCATTGAGAAGCCAATGAAAGAGCCAAAAGTCACCAAGTAAAGTGCTGTCATTGACCATGTGTGTTTATTTTTGAAAATTGCAAACTGCTTGTTGATGTTTTCTTTCATGGTGCCGAACGCAGCCAGTTTCATAATAAGTAACGTAGCGCCTATGATGAGCGGCATTGCTAGCCACATATTCAGTATGCCTAAGCCTGTTGGTGCAGGTAGGTAAAGATAAAGACCAACAATTGCTGGAACGAAAGCTAGCGTGTAAAGCCATGTGATTTTGATAAAGGAGATGAGTGTTTTGCCTGCATCAGGAGAAATAGGCAGCAGGTTAGTCATGCCAAACCAGCACAGAGCGGCTAGTGGTATCAATGACAATACCCAAGCGAAACCGGCATTCTGAATGTAGGTTGGTGTGCCTGCGGCAATCTTGCCAAAGATCCAGCCACTATCTTTGACTAAAGTCATCGGTTCGCCACCAAATGCGCCAAATATGCCTACCGTCATTAACAGTGGAATGAGTATCTGCATGGTAGTGACGCCGAAGTTGCCTAGTCCGGCGTTAATGCCTAATGCCGTGCCTTGCAACCGTTTTGGGAAGAACGTGCTGATGTTAGACATGGAGCTGGCAAAGTTGCCGCCACCCACACCAGACCAAAGAGCCATCAACTGAAATACCCAAAGCGGCCAGCCAGGGTGTTGCAATGCAATACCAGTGCCAATGGCGGGTGTTAGTAACATGGCTGTGGTGAGAAAGAGTGTGTTGCGTCCACCAGCTAGGCGAATAAAGAACGAGGAGGGGATGCGCATAGTAGCGCCAGCCAGACCCGAAATAGCGGTTAGTGTAAATAGCTCGTCTTTACTGAATGGAAAGCCAAGGTTACTCATCTGCACAGCGATAATGCCCCACATCAACCACACAGCAAAGCCGCACAGTAATGCCGGTACCGATATCCATAAATTTCGGTAAGCTATTTTCTTACCTGTGGACTCCCAGAACTTGTCATCTTCGACATTCCATTCTTTTAAATTGGTTTGCATCGTGTGCTCCCTTTTAGATTTTTTAAAGTGTGGTTGCCTGATTGGCAACTTGACGTTGATGGTGTCGGCTTATCTTTACTGGACGTACTTCAGTCCAATACATCCATACCAAAGACACCCAGACAATGCCAAACATCAGCATGAAGGCAGAAGATCGCACACCCGTCAGATCAACCAGTGCACCGAATATGATTGGCATAAGAAAGCCACCCATGCCGCCAGCTAGCCCAACAACACCAGAAACAACGCCTAGGTTGTGTGGATAGTCATCTGAGATGTACTTGAACACTGAGGCCTTGCCAATGGCAAAAGCGATACCCATGGTGAACATGATGATGGTGAAAATGGCTGCGTTTAGCCCGAGATGGAAGGTTTTGATGCCTTTCACGGTGATGATGGAGACATCAGTTTGAGGGTAAGAAAGAAAGAATAGGCATGTCAGAGATACCCATAGCACCCACCAGGTAATGGTGTGTGCACCGAATTTATCTGAAAAATAACCACCTACTGCACGTAGTAATCCGCCGGGGATACTGAATGCGGCAGCCATGAGTGCTGCGGTCTTAATATCAAAGCCATATTCGGTGATGTAGTACTTTGTCATCCATAACGCTAAAGCGACATAGCCACCAAATACGATCGAGTAATACTGGCTATATTTCCATACTTTAGGATCTTTCAAGATTGCCAGTTGATCGCGCACTGTTACCGTTTTTCCAGCCTTGTGCGAAGCGTCGCTATAGGTGAAAGTCCAGAACAGTATTGCAGTCACCAGCATGAGGATTGCATATACTTGTGGCACTCTGCTCCAGCCATAGCCGACCATGATGAGTGGTGCAACCAGCTTGGTCACAGCTGCGCCAGTATTGCCTGCACCAAAGATGCCCATCGCCAGACCCTGCCTGCTTTTTGGGAACCAGCGGGCGCAGTAGGCAATGCCTACGGTGAATGCGCCGCCTGCTACACCAACAAACAAGCCTGTTACTAGAAATTGCCAGTACTCGGTACATCTGGAAATTAAGTAGATTGGGATGACGGTGGATAACATGAGGACAAAAAATACGATGCGCCCGCCAAACATATCGGTCCACATGCCTAGCGGAAGGCGAATTAGGGAGCCTGTGAGCACAGGCATTGCAATGAGGATGCCGAATTGAGTTTCGTTCAAACCTAGTGATGCTTTGATTGGAATGCCAATCACGGCAAACATCATCCAAATCATAAAGCAAACTGTAAACGATAATGTGCTCATGCCAACGACTGACCAAGCCTTATATTGTTGTGTTGCCATTGTGCCTCCTAGAGTCAATACGTAAATCAATACATATCGTCAGATTAGACTGATGAGAGGAGGCTGCACATTCTCCTAAAGGAGGGTGCTTTTGAAGGAAAAGAACTAGTTCTTTTGGGGGATATTGATGTGCTTATGCTTAATTACGCTTCACTCACTAAGCCGTTTTTGACTGCATAGACTGCGGCTTGGACTCTGCTGGTGAGGTTGAGTTTACGCAGAATGCCTTGTACGTGAATTTTGATTGTGGACTCAGCCAAGTCGAGATCTCGAGCGATCTCTTTATTGCTGACGCCGCGCGCGAGCATGATGATTATTTCACGTTCACGAGAGGATAGTTTGTTTAAATCCTGTGCGGGAGGGGTGGTTGGGGGCTGGCTTTGTATGGGGTTTAAATGGCATCCCGTGCAGTTGCTTGGTGTGGGTGGCGGGTTTTGTGGTGGCGCACGCATCGCATCTGCAAGCCTGCCTGACATTTGCGGTGACATCACAGACTCACCACGCGCAGCACTGCGAATGGATTGCAGCAGGAAATCCGTTTCGATATTTTTAAGCAGGTAACCGCGTGCGCCCGCATGCAGTGCATCAATCAAATCTTCAGCATCCTCTGATACGGTAAGCATCAATACTTGGGCTTGCGGCACTTCTTCACGCAGCAATGGTATAGCAGCCAAGCCGCTGGTGCCCGGCATGTGTAAGTCTAGCAGCACGACATCAGGCTTGTATTGCTTGGCGCGTTTGACACCTTCCAGACCATCCCCGGCTTCACCAACTACAATGAACCCTTCTTGACGTTGGAGTAGTAGTTTGATGCCACTTCTAAACAGGGTATGGTCATCAATAATCAAGACACGTATTGGTTTCATTGCATGTTTTCCGTGTTGTTCTGGTTGCTATTGAGCGTATTCAACTCTAAAAAAACCCGCGTTCCTTTGCCATGTGCCGACGTTATGTATAACACGGCACCAATCTTGTGCGCTCGCTCGCGCATGATGTGCAAGCCAACATGCGTATCACTCGCATCTCGTGCGGCATTAAAGCCAATGCCATTGTCTTGTATGCTCAGCGCACATGTTTCGTCACATAAAAGATTTACTTTAACCTGATTCGCCTTTGCATGTTTACGTACATTAGATAAAGACTCATGCACAATGTGCATGATCTGGAGCACATGCTCGGGAGATAGTTCAGGTGCCGTTCCAGAGCATTCAAAGCTGGTACGGATGCTGGTTTGCCCCTCAAATTTATCTAGAGCACTACGCATTGCCGTTTCAATATTTGCGTTACCGATGCGGGTGCGGAAGTGCACTAATAGCTCACGTACATCGTCGTAGCTCTCTTGTACGCCTTCACGAATTTGTTCTAATCCTTGTAAAGCCGTAACCGTGTTGCTTTTTTGCAGGTCTTCATGCAGTAACTGTACTTGAATGTTAAGGTAAGCGAGTGATTGAGCAATACTGTCGTGTAGTTCTTGCGCCAGTAAGTTTCGCTCTTCAAACACGGCCATTTCTTTGTCCAGTGCAGCCAGCTCTTTATTTTTCACTTCAACACTTTTGGTTTTTTCTTCGACTCTCTGCTCAAGCGTGGTGTAGATGTCTTGTAAATCACTTGCCATACGGTTGAAACCAGCCGCTAACTCACCGAGTTCATCTTGGCTAGCAACTGGAAGGCGCACATCAAAATCACCTTTTCCCATGCGTTGAAGACCCTCTCGAAGGCGGGTCACAGGGCGCACTACCATCATTGAAAATAAATGCACTAATAATACCGTACCAATGAAAGCCAGACTGACCAGTCCAATCTGAAGGCTACGTAGTAGGGTGGTGGCGCGCGCGTTGCTGTCTTCAACCATCAATACCAAATCATTTACAGCCAGCACATATTTTTCAACAATTGGTCGATACTCCTCCAGCAATAACTCCTGCTCAACAAGTTGAGTCGTGTTAAGTATTTGCGAGGTGCGTGGTTTTAAGTCTGTGACCCAAGCATGCTGTAACAAATTCATTTGTGCACGCACATCATCATTTTTAGGCAGAGATAGTGGGCGGTGAGAGTCGCCGCGTTCAAGATCAGCGAGCACTTTCTCAAATTGCATAATTTCATCTTGAATAGTTTGTTGTAGTTTGCTTGTAGGTTTTTGTATCTGCTGGGCTAGCAGAAAAGCAATGTAATATGAACGCATGCGCTCACTTCCTGCATCGTTGATAGCCGCCGCACCTCCTTCAAGCTTCCATGAAACAAACAGGGTGGAGCCAATTGCGATAAGTGCTACTAAAAAATACAGAATAAGAATCCCGGTGATTTTATGTCGAATATTCAGGGGTTTCATTGTTCAGTTTTCTCGCGCAATCGCACCAGTACTTTATAAAATAAATTCAAAGTTACGTAGTCCATCGACATTAATGATGACGATTTCTTTTCCGAACACTTCAATAAGCCCTGCATTATTAAGCTTTAACATGACGCGTGAGAATGTTTCAGGGGCAATGTTGAGCATGGACGCGATCGTGTATTTACTGGCTGGTAGCTGCACACGGCCTGGGTTTGGGGAGTCTGTGCTGATTTGTATCAGGTAACCAATCAAACGTTGCGTACTATTTTGAAGCGAGATAGATTCGATATTGTTAACCAATTGGCGATTGCGTGCAGATATGCCGGCCAGCATGCGCCGTACGACTGTAGTATCGTTGTCCAGGATGTCGAAAATAGCGTCTCGGGTAATGAGTAATAATTTTGAGTCTAATGTCGCTTGGGCATAGATCGGGAATGTACGCTCCATAAATAGCACAGCTTCACCGAAGCTCTGGCCGGGCTGAATGAGTCCAATGACTTTTTCATCGCCTTGAGGTGAGATTACCCCCATCTTTATCTGGCCCTCTAGCAGTAAATAGAAGCCATTTGCGATATCGCCGCGATTAAACAGTATCGTGCCGCGCGATGCGTCTATCAGCTTTGTTCCAGCAGCAAGCTTTTCAATTTGCGCTGGTTGAAGTTCTGAGAACATGTAAAATTTAGATAACTGTTGGGCAATCACTTCCTTACTCATTCGAGTCTCCCCCTCAATACTTTAAAAATTCTTTTGCTTAGCAGTAATAACAGTATCTGGATAAGGAACGTGCCTGCTGCTAGGACGGCCAGATACCAGCCGGAACTATGTCCTATAGCTACCATTACGCCTCCGATTAAAAAACCAGAAGCACGCAAGATGCTGTTAGCACCAAGAGTATTTCTGGCTTCTTGATGCCATGCAGTTTGCTGCCCAGGACGTAGCCATAATGGCAGTAGAAAGCTCACTGCACCTGTAACCAGTGGCATAAGAAAGACGATAATGAATGATGCAATAGGGTTAAAGCTTGGGTGATGGTAAGCGCGTGTTGAGCAAATGACTAAAGCAACCACATACCCGACTAATGCTGCCGCTAGTGCAGGGGTCGCTCCGTTCCAGTTAAATATTTCCACACGATAAAGTTTTAACCATGACTTCAATATGCTCAACACAGGAATTGCTAGTAACGTAACGCCTACCCAAGCTAGTTTTGGGTGCCATGCAGTACTACAGGCGGTAATTAACGTGCCAAACACCATCCATTTTAGATGTGGATGCATGCGTGATGCGACCATTGGGTCTGGGCGTCGTGCTGCTGTGGGCAGTAGTACTTGTAGTGTGCCTATGGCTGTTATGCCGATAAATCCGAGCGTATTGAGATGTAGGTGTAATAGACGTAATGCCGAGCGTTGTGCTGGTATAAAGTAAATTGCAGATATGGCTACAAGTGCAATCAATAAGCACATCATTGCAGTTAAATACCAGTTTAAACAAGGGTGCGGAGCACCAATACATTTGTTTCTTAAATTGAATGCCCAAGCTGCCAGACTGGTGACTACTATGATATCGATCATAGCGCCCATGTAGTGGCCAGTAGTGACTGTTTGAGGAAGTGTGAAATGGCAGGTGATTAAAATGCCGCTAAATAACGCTAGTAAAGGTAAGCGGCTAATCCATTTGTTAGGTTTCTTACTACGGACTAACACTGGAACAAAGTGCACCATAGCGGCTAATATCAACGGTATGATGCCAATGGTAAAAATGATGTGATAGCTAATGATCGCCGCACTGCTATCTAATAGCATAAGGATAGATGCGGCGATGAATGTTAGCAGCGTAACTGCAACATGAAACGGAAGCACTGTACTTACACTTTAACGAAATCTATTACGATCTGCCCAGGCTCACGTTGTACATATTGAATGCTGACTGCATTGTTATAGCGCTGCTCAAGTTGATTCAGTAATGGTAGCGGGTCGTGGTCATTCACAAAGCGCATGGTCTCGCCGCTATTTAATGCGTCAAGTGCACCAAATATAGCCGCATGACGAAAGCGCTTAGCAATGCCGCGCGCATCAAATGGATAGATTTGCTCTGGAAGTAGATGAAGATGAGTTTGTGACATATATTATCCTTTCTAAGGTTTGAGTGCGATTTTGCACGGGGTGGGTAAAATAAAACTGATTATTAAGTTATGGTGCTGCGGCCTTTGTTCTATCAACGTTAGTTATTCGATGTCGATTGCCTTTGATCACAGCAATAACTGTGCTTAGTACGAATAACAACAACGCAATTGCATTAAGCGCACCGCCAAAACTTCGGTAATTGTGGTTCTGTAATAAGTCACCTATGATTCGCATCATGAGTGAGGCATGCAGGGCGATTAACGGTAGGTAAAAAGTGGCGCTATATCGGATTTTTACTTTAGCTACGGCAGGAAAAATAATAGGCGCGTGGCCAAATATCATAGAAAACACAAAGCCGACCAAGATTGCGTGCAAAAAGGCATCGTAGCTAGACGCTGGGAGCAGCGATTGAGAGAACAGACCCACCATGGCGCCAACTAGTAGCCATACATAGCCTGACAACATGCATGCCGCAATAAAACGTGTTAAACCTTTCTGTTTGATAGTGTGTCGTGCTACATCCTGACGTAGTAGCCAAACGGCAAGCATCAGCAATGCAACTGAAACGGTTTGTACATTTGATACTTTTGAAGCGGTTGCTAAAACTGCACCAATAAGTAGTAGGGTAACAATTGCTATAAAGGCAATTTTTCCATTAAAAGAGGGCGGAAGAACGCGTGATAGTTCCAGCCGTTCACCGGCGATGGTTAATACCAGAAAGGCTACCCACCAAGGAATTATTTGCGCTACGCTGAACCCGTTCAACCATAAAAAATTACCTAACAGCCATGACAGGCTGCCTAGTAACAGCGTTAATGTAAATAATGCGTGCTGACGTAAAAAAATCTGTGTGGTGGCAATGCTGAGAATAACGCTCGCGATAGTGATTAAAGCCGTACAAATAAACCAAGGTAAACCTGCAATGAACGCCACTCCACCAAGTGCGGCAGATAACGGGCCCCAATAAGCCCAGCGTTGACCAATAGCCACGGCACGCTCTAATGAGATGACCGTACCTAAAAAACCACACACCATTAATGGGCCGTGTAAGCCAGCCATATTTGCCGATGCTAATGGAAAGTTCCAGCCTAAGCGTAATAAACCATTGCCAATCCCGAAAGCCAAACATATAAATGCTGCGATTAGCATTGGTATACGGTATTGCACAGTGAGATTGGGTTGGTTCATTTTATGTAAGGCAATATAATTGTTAATCCCAGCCCAAGCGTTGTTTTGCTTCAGCTGACATCATGTTGGGCTCCCAAGGCGGCTCCCAGACCAGATTGATGTCAAATGTCAAATTCTCTGGTAGCATTTGACTCAAGGTTGCATGAATGTCATCTAGCAGCATTTCACCCATTGGGCATGCCGGTGTGGTCATAGTGAGATCCACTTTCGCGATATTTTCCACAACTTCAATGTTGTACACTAAGCCAAGATCCACAATATTTTCCCCAACTTCAGGATCCAAAACCTGCAACAAAGCGTTGTAAACGATAAGTTGCATTGGTGAGTGATGTTCAATAGAAGTTTTCATTAATCATATTAAGGTGTATATTTAATGCCTCTTAACATATCACATTTTTTTTTCATAAGCAATATTTTAAATATACCTATAGAATTGGTGGAAAATATGCAACTCACTACATTTTCAGATTATTCAATGCGAGTAATGATGTATTTAGGTCTTCGTCAGGGTAAGTTGGCTACTATTTCGGAAATAGCACTGGCCTACCACATTTCAGAAAACCATTTAACGAAGGTGGTGCACCATTTGGCTAAGCTGGGTTATGTTGAAACAGTACGAGGCAAAGGTGGAGGTTTACGGCTTGTGTTATTACCAGAAGCTGTAAATATCGGAAAAATGTTGCGTGACTCTGAAGGCAGTTCTAGTTTATTGCCATGTTTGATTAAAGAAGATGAGTGTTGTATACAAAGATCTTGTCAATTGATTGGAATTTTACGTGAAGCGCAAGATGCATTGTTTGCTGTGTTAGATAAATACACATTAGCTGATCTTTTATTTAAAGACACACCTCTGGCGCGAATTCTTTTACATCCAAAATCTATGAGAGTAACACCAACTTGATTGATGGCAGACTATGCTGAGTCATTGAGACTCTCTTAATTCGTGTTATTGCACCAAGGTAGTGAGTTTTTTTAACGTATTAGCTCAAACTTTCTAGGGATGTCTCAAGCAGATTGTTATTACACAGTAAAAAGTTTCCGAGCATCACATTTGAGACTATGCTCATGTTGAATGTAAGTGATGTTGCAATGATTGTTGGAGGAAAGTTTTTTTATATCAAATTTAGTTTTAAATATTTAGGCGCTTGCATTATATCTTTTAAGTAATTATTTTTGTTAAACATAAGATGTATATTATTTGCATCTTAAATAAGATGTATGTATTATGCATCTTATGAGTCGGAAGATTCTATAAGTTATTTTTAACAACAATCTTTACTTAAAGGAACAAAGTTATGAGCGCAACTTTTACAAAGTCGATGGCGCGTAATGTTTTTTATGGTGGGGGAGTATTTTTCTTTCTGCTGTTTATAGCACTTGCTTTCGATACCATGAAGGTCCTTCCAACTCGCGACAACAGTCAGAACATTACCCCAGCTGTAGCACACGGCAAAAAGTTATGGGAAACGAACAACTGTATCGGCTGCCACACTTTACTCGGTGAAGGTGCATATTTTGCACCAGAACTAGGCAATGTATACGTTCGTCGCGGGCCTGATTTCATTAAAGCATGGATAAAAGGCCAGCCGACAGGCGTGCCGGGACGTCGCCAGATGCCGCAGTTCAATCTATCAGACCAGGACATTGATGATGTGATCGCATTCCTTAAGTACACGTCAGGAATTAATACCAACAAGTGGCCGCCAAACATCGAAGGCTAGTCCGTCATTAACTCAGGAGATTATGAATAATGAAATATACGTCTCAAGCAGTGGCGAAGCCTTACTTCATCGCTGCAATTGCCTTGTTCCTAGGTCAGATTATATTCGGTTTGATCATGGGGCTACAATATGTGGTTGGGGACTTTTTATTCCCTGCCATTCCTTTTAACGTTGCACGTATGGTGCATACCAACCTATTGATTGTATGGTTACTGTTTGGCTTCATGGGCGCATCTTATTACTTGATTCCAGAAGAGTCCGAAACGGAGCTGTTCTGTCCAAAATTAGCCATTGCAACATTTTGGGTGTTCCTAGTAGCTGGTGTGCTTACGATACTCGGCTATTTGCTTGTACCCTATGCTTCGCTGGCAAAATGGACAGGTAATGACCTACTCAACACCATGGGACGAGAGTTTCTGGAGCAACCGTTGCCAACCAAAGTGGGTATCGTGTTAGTGGCACTATCTTGGTTGTTCAATATCGTCATGACTGTACTGAAAGGCCGTAAAACGGCAATTAGTTTAGTATTATCTCTCGGCATGGCTGGCTTAGCTCTATTCTTTCTGTTCTCATTCTACGATCCGGTCAACCTTGTTAAAGATAAATTTTACTGGTGGTGGGTGGTGCATTTATGGGTAGAAGGTGTGTGGGAACTAATCTTAGGTGCGTTATTGGCTTTTGTATTAATCAAAGTTACAGGTGTAGACCGTGAAGTGGTTGAGAAATGGTTGTATGTCATCATTACTATGACTTTAGTCACAGGCATCATCGGTACTGGTCACCATTACTTCTGGATTGGTGCTCCTGCGTACTGGCAATGGTGGGGTTCAGTATTCTCAGCATTAGAACCAATACCATTCCTGATGATGACTATCTTTGCTTTCAATATGGTGAATAAGCGTCGTCGTGAGCATCCAAACAAAGCGGCCGTATTATGGGCGTTGGGTACGAGTGTGATGGCTTTCCTTGGGGCTGGCTTGTGGGGTTTCTTGCATACACTTGCGCCAATTAACTATTACACCCATGGCACACAGTTGACCGCAGCACACGGACATTTAGCATTCTTTGGCGCATATGCATTAGTGGTATTAACCATGATCTCTTATGCAATGCCAGTTTTACGTGGCCGTGCGGCTAATCCTGAAAGAGCGCAGATCATGGAGATGTGGTCATTCTGGTTAATGACCATCTCAATGTTCTTTATTGCCTTATTCTTGACGGGTGCTGGTGTTGTACAAGTATGGTTGCAGCGTCTATCACCTACGCCAATGGGTTTTATGGCAGTGCAAGATCAAATCTCGATCTTCTACTGGGCACGTGAAGGTGCCGGTGTGATGTTCTTGATTGGTTTGTTGCTTTACATTGGTAGTTTCTTTGTTAAAGGCAAGAGCCATGCGTTTGAGTAGTGCTACGCATTAGTAATCAGTGAGAGGGGCTAAGGCTCCTCTCTACTAACTAAAGTGACAAGCAAGTGCGATTATTGCCTGCTACGAGCCCTTCAGTAGTCAACAGTCATAAAGTAATACTAAAGTTATCAATCGTACGACTTCATTCTCTTATTGGAATAAACCAGTGGACGCTAGTACCAACACTCCAGATTCAGTGATGTTGACAGAAGCTCAGCAAAACCCAAATATCAAGTCCGAAAAAGGTCAGGGAGATTTACCCGGTGATCTTGCACTATGGATATTTATTTTTGCAGAAATGCTAGTGTTTGGCGTGCTATTCGTCGCCTACGCATTTACGCGAGCCAACAACGTAGCACTGTTCAATGATTCACAACTTACCCTGAGCCAAACTTCAGGTGCAATCAATACATTAGTGCTGATTACCAGCAGCTATTTTGTCGTGCGTGGTGTTTCAGCTATCAAGCGTGGTTTATCCAAACAATGCGCGCACTGGCTGACAGGCGCGCTATTACTTGGCGGTGTGTTTATCAGCATCAAACTTGTAGAGTTCTATGCCAAGTTCGCTGCTGACATCACCATGAGTACCAATACCTTTTACATGTTTTACCTATCACTCACTTTTTTCCATTTTATGCATGTGCTGATGGGTATGGTGATACTCGGTTCAATTATCGCGAAAGCGCATAGAGGCGGTTACAGCGCTCAAGAGCATGCCGGTGTAGAAACTGGCGCCTCATTCTGGCACATGGTCGATTTTTTATGGATTATTTTATTCCCGTTGGTTTACATCATTCGCTAACAAGATTATGAACAACACTCACGCGCTATCAAACCGACTACTTACGATCATCTGGCTAATACTGGTCGCACTCACAATTGCTACATTCAGTATTGGAGAGGCTGGATTGTCAGGCAAGCATGTCATGCTCACTTTACTCGCCATTGCCTTAATAAAAAGCCAAATCGTAGCCAATTATTTTATGGATCTGCGTAATAGCAAACTGATTTGGCGCAGCATCATGTTCGGTTATTTTTTGATTGTTGGCGGCCTGATCTGGCTGGCTTACCTAATAGGCTTGAAATAATTTCGAATACTCTCAAATCAATGACACTTACTTTAAAACAGCACTGGACGCATCATGGAAACACCACCCTTTTACCAACAGCATGACAGCGAAGTAGAAATGTTTGAGCGTGCATGGCGCAACCAATTACCTTTACTCATTAAAGGCCCCACAGGTTGTGGTAAAACACGCTTTGTTGCACATATGGCCGCCAAGCTCGGCGTGCCTTTATACACTGTAGCCTGCCACGATGATCTGACAGCAGGGGATTTAATCGGCCGTCACTTGATTGTGGATGGTCAAACCGTATGGAGTGATGGCCCCTTAACGCGCGCTGTACGCGAAGGTGGTATTTGTTATCTGGATGAAGTGGTTGAAGCACGTAAAGACACCACCGTCGTACTACACCCACTCGCCGATGACCGCCGCATCTTGCCAATAGACCGCACCGGAGAGCTGCTGGCCGCGCCACCGTCATTCATGCTGGTCGTATCCTATAACCCCGGCTATCAAAACTTTTTAAAAGGCATGAAACCGTCCACGCGGCAGCGTTTTATCTCATTAGCCTTTGACTTTCCTCCAGCTGAGCAGGAGGTCGCTATTCTGACAGGTGAAACCGGCATTGATGCCATGACTGCAAAACGCTTGGTATCTATCGCCAATGCTTTCCGTGCACTACGTGACCACGATCTGGAAGAGGTTGCCAGTACACGCTTGCTGGTATACGCAGCCAAACTTATCAAAGATGGCTGTGAGCCAACATTAGCATGTAGCACATCACTAGTGGAAACATTAACCGATGACCCTGAAACAGCAATGGCTTTACGTGAAGTGATTAATGCCACGTTTGGCCAATAAATGCTTTTAGTCGGGACACCTTAGTATGGAAGAATACGTTGGCGAACTCTGGCATAAACTGGTTACGCGAGCAGCGAGCCAGCAACATGCCGAAGCTGCCGTGAGATTAAATGACATCAGTAAAACTGCGGCCATTTTTTTTCGCGCACTAGGTGGTGACCCCGGATTAAATCTATCCGCCGCGCCAGCGACAAGACATGGTGCAAGGCGTAGCTGGATGCAACGCCTTGCCACCAGTGGCGAACGTGTTGAGTTGTCATGGCGCGATGGTGAGACGCTACGTTTACCAGAACAAATCTCGTTATTCGCTGAACGCAGACTGAATCATGATTTGTATTTGTGGCTGGTCGCGCTTTCGGCGACAGATGTTGATGAAAACCTGCCATGGATTGTTCGCAACCAAACGGCAACATGCACAACACTGGAGCGCTTTCCGGGACTGCTGCCGCGCTATCATCGGCTCGTCAATGCTTTGCTGCCTTTACGCACACCACCCAACAGTTTACCCAGCGCAGAAGCCGCTCAGGAAAATGCTATTCGGCAGGCATTAGAGCAACCCGGTAGTGTACACACCTTACCTCCATCAAAGATTCCATTTCAACCCGTAGCAATGTGGGCACACCCAAGTCCGCCAGTTAGCCAATCGAACAAAGGGGCTACAGGCAATGGCGCACCGGAACGCGAGTCATCTGACAACACCAATACCGCAAAAAGCCGCCGCAAACATGCCGCAGAACGTACCGACATGCCAGATGGAAAAAATGGCTTTCTAATGATGTTTCGCGCTGAAAGCCTGTTTTCATGGACTGAATACATTAATGTCAATCGGCCTCAAGATGAAGAAGATGACATTGAGAGCGCATCACTTGCCGCAGAAGACATGGACAGCATGACCGTCGCCCGTGACAGCGAAACTAGTGCCGCCAAATTACGTTTTGATCTTGACCTGCCACCTGCTGGCGAAGATGATGCGCCACTGGGTGAAGGTATCTCACTCCCTGAGTGGGACTACAAGAAACAGATCATGCAGCCAGATTATTGCCGCCTGCAGGTAGTTGTATCTCCACAAGCCGAGCCTTGCGAACTACCGACACAGCTACGCCGAACGGCACGACGCTTGCGTAGCCAATTTCAAGCTCTGGCTCCAACTAGAACTTGGCTCAAGGGACAGCAGGATGGCGAAGAGATTGATCTTGATGCTTGGGTACGGCAAGAGGCTGATTTGCTCAGCGGTATGCATGTTGATAGTCACGGCATGTATCGCGCTCAAGTGAATCAACAGCGTGATTTGGCGTGTTTGCTGTTGGCAGATTTATCGCTCTCTACCGATGCGTATGCTTCTGATCATGCACGAGTAATTGACGTGATACGTGATAGTTTATTTCTATTCTCTGAAGCGCTTTCAGCGACAGGAGACCGCTTCGCTATGTATGGATTTTCTTCGCTCAAACGTGGCAATGTGCGATTTAATCGGTTAAAGAGTTTTGATGACCCTTATGATGGTTTAGCGCGAGGACGTATTCAAGCCATTAAACCAGGTTACTACACGCGTATGGGCGCTGCCATAAGGCAAGCTAGCACTTTACTTGTTGCGCAACCACAACGTCAGCGCCTTTTACTTTTGCTGACAGATGGTAAACCAAATGACTTGGATCGCTATGAAGGGCGTTACGGAATTGAGGATACGCGCATGGCGTTACGCGAAGCACGCCAGCAGGGCTTACAACCATTTTGTGTCACGATAGATAGTGAAGCCAATGAGTATTTACCTCACTTATTTGGAGTTGGCGGTTATGCCGTGATACGAAAACCAGAAGATTTGCCAAAAGAGCTTCCATTGCTGTATGCGCAAATGACGCGCTAGAAAAATATAGATAATTTAATTTTCAGGTTCTTGATACTGGTCAAGTTAATCTAAATGTATAGCCGCTATCCTGTTTACAAGGTGCGGCGTATTGTCGCAGGCATTTTAGACAAATGTCATACCTATCGTCAAAGGGAGGTAATCATGTTTAATTTTAAGACCAAAATACTCGTGACTATGATCAGTGCATCATTAGTAATTGTTTCATGTGCTCAAGTTACTGAACAATCAGCATCAAGCAGTACAAAAAAAGACAGTAGCGTCGCTGGACAATTACCCGTAATTCAAGCCGTTTTAACACATGCACCTAATGTTCCGCCACCCATCACGCGCAATTACTCAGCAAAAGTAGTCATCAATTTGGAAACGCAAGAAAAAGTGATGCGCATGGCAGATGGCGTGGACTATATGTTCTGGACGTTTGGCGGACAAGTCCCTGGGATGTTTATGCGCGTTCGTGAAGGTGATGAAGTTGAATTTAACTTATCCAATAGCCCTGATTCAAAAATGCCACATAATATAGATTTACATGCAGTGACAGGTGCGGGTGGTGGTGCGGCATCCTCATTTACGGCCCCTGGACATACCTCTACATTCAGCTTTAAAACACTTAAACCTGGTTTGTTTGTGTATCACTGTGCCACGGCTCCAGTAGGTATGCATATTGGTAATGGTATGTATGGCTTGATTCTAGTTGAACCTAAAGGAGGCATGTCAAAAGTAGACCGTGAATATTACGTGATGCAAGGCGATTTCTACACCAAAGGTAAATATGGTGAAGCTGGATTGCAGCCTTTTGATATGGAAAAAGCTATTAAAGAACAGCCTGATTACGTGGTATTTAACGGCTCAGTAGGTGCGCTCAATGGCGACAAGGCGCTTACGGCTAAAGTAGGCGAAACCGTACGTTTGTTTGTGGGTAATGGCGGCCCGAATATGGTGTCTTCGTTTCATGTGATTGGTGAAATTTTTGATAAAGTTTATGTAGAAGGTGGTGAGTTAGAAAATCATAACGTGCAAACTACTTTGATCCCATCAGGCGGCGCAGCTATTGCAGAGTTTAAAGTAGATGTTCCTGGCACATTTATTATGGTTGACCACTCAATTTTCCGTGCCTTTAATAAAGGTGCTTTGGGAATGCTTAAAGTGACTGGCCCAGAAGACAAGATCATTTATTCTGGTAAGCAAGCTGATAAAGTATATTTACCTGAAGGTTCCGCGACACAATCAATCGCAAACCCAACCGCTGCAGTCGTTAAAACTTTAACTAAAGACGAGCAAATTGCTCAAGGCAAAAATGTATTCGAGAATAACTGCTTAGCATGTCATCAAGCTAATGGTGAGGGCATTCCTAATGCGTTCCCACCGCTTGCTAAATCGGATTTCTTAAATGCAGATCATGACCGTGCCATTGGTATATTGCTTCATGGTCGCACAGGCCCTATCACGGTGAACGGTAAAAATTTCGATAGCGTAATGCCCGCAATTGGTTTAAATAATGAGCAAATTGCCAATGCCTTAACTTATGTGTTGAATAGTTTTGGCAATAATGGCGGTCAAGTTACACCTGCTCAAGTTGATAAACAACGTAAAGCTATATCTGTGCCTGCTGAAGGCCATGGTTAGTAGCTGAGGTTGTATATGTTGCGATACTGTTTTGTCCTCATGGTGCTTATATCCCCCTACACATGGGGACAAGATAGTATTGCAAACGACGGCATGGCTAATATTACTGCGGGTGAATATCGCCCACTGTATCTTAGTACTGATAGTCCATTAGTCAGCGTTGCGCCATTTAGGCTTGATAAGAAGCCTGTAACTAATCGAGAATTTCTACAGTTTGTTTCTGAAAATAAAAAGTGGCAGCGCGATGTTGTACCTAGCTTATTTGCAGAAAGTGGATATTTAAGTCATTGGGTACATTCTTTAACTCAATACGAACCAAATTCAACTGATTTAGAAAAGCCTGTGATTTATGTCTCTTGGTATGCTGCACAAGCCTATTGTCAGGCGCAAAAAAAGCGTTTGCCAACTGTCGCTGAATGGGAATATGTGGCACAAGCATCGTTTATTCAAAAAGATGGAAGTCAGGAAAAGGGCTACAACCAAACGATATTGGATTGGTATGCTAAAGCTGCAAAGCATTCGCCTACGGAAGTTGGTAAGGATGAAGCTAATTATTGGGGTGTGCATAATATGCATGGACTGATATGGGAATGGACTGAAGACTTTAACTCAAATCTTATTAGCGGTGAATCTCGCGGTGATAGTAGTGTAAATAAAGATCTTTACTGTGCTTCTGGTGCTGTAGGTGCTGTGAATCCGAGTGATTATGCTGCATTTATGCGTTATGGATTTCGCTCTAGTCTAAATGCTAAATTCACACTGAGCAGCTTAGGCTTTAGATGCGCGATAGATGACAATGATTAAGGATCACATAATGAGAATGTTTATAACAGGTTTGTTGCTTTGCTTCAGTACTTTAATTTTCGCTGCGTCTGACTTACCAAGCAACTCTGTTTATCAAGTTGGCGGTACTTGGCAAACGGAAAATAATGAGTCTATTCAGCTTGAGTCTCTAGCAGGTAAGCAGCAGATTATTGCCTTGATTTATACGGGTTGTTCTAACTCTTGTCCAATTATTGTGGAGAGTATGAAGCGTATAGAAAAGCAAGTTCCTCTGAATAGGCGAAGTAAAATTGGCTTCGTGCTGGTTTCTCTCACGCCCGATACAGATTATCCAAAAACACTCAAAAATTTTGCCGAAAAAAAAGGATTGAATTCAAATTGGAAACTACTTCGCGGCACTAACGAGTTAGTGCGTACGCTTTCCAATGCGCTCAATGGAAGATATAAAGTCATCAAAGCTGGTGATGTCGCCCATTCCAACACGGTCACACTATTGAATAGCCAAGGCCAAATTCAAATGCAAGTCAGCGGAACTCTAACAGGCATAAAGCCGCTCTTGGATGCCGTTGAGAATGACGATGCAAAGAGCTCGACCAATACAACACCTAATTAATTGTAAATATTATTGACTCAATAGGATGTAGATATGAAACGCACATCAAGAGCTTTACTTGCAATAATAGCTACCTTATATGCCTTACCAACTTTGGCTGACGATTCCGTCAAAGTAGTCGCGCCAACAACGTTGATGGAAGCCATTACTATGGGTAAACCCATGACTAGCTTTCGGCTGCGTTATGAAAATGTAGACCAAGATGGGAAATCCGAACAATCCAATGCTTGGACTATGCGTAGTTTAATTGGCTGGCAAACCAAACCATTTAACAACTTCAGTATTGCAGCACAGTTAATTAATGTGGCTCAGTTTAATAATGACTTTTATGATGGCACACCTAATACTTTTGGCGGTGCCGCAGCTACTCCAACAGACAAGAAGAATTATCCTTTAGTTGTTGACCCTGATTACACGGGTGTTAACCAGTTGTTTATAGAATGGACAGGCATACCAGATACCAATGTGCGCGTTGGTCGCCAATCTGTAAAACTTGATAATGCACGTTTTATCGGCAATGTCGAATTTCGTCAAATTATGCAGGTGTTTGATGGCCTTGCTATTGAAAATAAAAGTATTCCAGATGTCGAGCTTTATGCCGCTCACTTTGAAGGCCTTAGACGAATCACCAGCGAATACTTTAGCGACGGTAACGTAGATATTGTACATGCCACATGGAAATATTCACCCACTGAAAGTTTGACAGGTTACGGATATTTTCAGGCGATGCCGCTTAATGGCTTTACTTATCCAACAACAGGTGCCGCTTTTACCAACAACTCAAGCCGCACGCTTGGTTTACGTGCTGATGGAAGCCACAAAGTAGATGCTGACTGGAAAGTACTTTATACCGCTGAATATGCCAAGCAGGATGATTACCGTGGTGGTGACAGTCGAATTGATGCTCACTACTGGCGACTTGGCGCTGGTGCAGGATTTGGTAACTGGTCTGCACGATTAGATCGTGAATTACTTTCTAGTAACAACAGCCTTTATGGGTTTCAAACACCATTAGCGACTCAGCATTTGTTTCAAGGTTTAGGTGATTCATTCTTAACCACGCCAAAAGATGGCATAGAAGATACTTTCATTACGCTTAATGGCAAAGTCTCAGATTTTCAACTTTCTGCTGAATACCATTGGCTTAACTCCGATAAAGATTTTACTGTAGCTGGTAGTGCGCTTAACAGCCATCGATATGGAAAAGAGTTAGACTTGGTAGCTGGTTACAGCTTTAAGAAAAACTGGAGTGGTAAGTTGGAGTATTTTAGCTTCAAAGAAGATGATTTATATGGGTCAGTTGCCGCGGCAACTCGTAAACGTGACACGGATAAATTTATGGCAACTGCAATGTATTCGTTTTAATCTTAAACATGAGAAACTTAAAAATATTATGGGGTGTGATTGCTTTACTCTTGCTGGCACTTACTACAGTAGGCTACAAACTCGTGCAAGGCGATGTTTCACCCTCTGAAGATAATCGTATAGCAGTTAACCTTAATAAATTTGAGAGAAATCTGGTGTTAAAGGAAATGCGAAATTTTCTTGTTAGCACGCAAGGAGTGAGCGAAGCCATTACGAATAAAGATTTGAAACTTGCGGCTAAGCTTGCTTCAGAAGCTGGGATGGACGCGGAGAAAAATACACCGGGTTCAATGTTAGCTAAAATTCCATTGGCCATGAAAACTCTCGGATTTGATACACGGCAGAAATTTGACCAACTTGCATCTGATGCAGTGAAACTAAATGACCCGACATATAGCCGCAATCAGCTAGATCTACTCATGAAAAATTGTATTGCTTGTCATACCAGCTTTAAAATCCTAGAGGTTAATGAATAAATCTTTAGCGATATTCAAGCATCATATTGCTTAGTTCATTAGTATTACTCTAGTCAAAATTGGAGTTGATTAGCAAATCTTAAAGGCTGATTTGTTTCCCCTAGTTCTCATTCGTGCTTAATTAGCGAGCTTCCGCATCGGGTCAAGTTTTGACTCATGGACTCTTAATTGGCTTGCCACAAAACAGCCGCATGCATAATATAAAGTCGAGATTCCTCATAGCAATGGGATGGACTCCCCCTCCCCGAAAGGGCTGAAGTGTCAAATTGGAGTTTCCACACAACCAGGACCCAAAGCAGACATGCTCAGATATGATCTAAATCTTAAGAAAAGTTTAATGTCATAATGTTAGTTGGAATGTTATCTATGCTGGATTGGTTCTTTTCTTCCCAGTACTGCATTAGGCCATCATCTCCTTTTGTCTTTGCCCAATCCGAGAGTAGTTCCCTATCGCTGGTATGTGCGTAATGAGGTACAGCCATTCCGCAGGATGTTTGCACCAGATCAATTGAAAGATCAAAGATCTGGCGTGCGCCAGGTAGCGGATTAAAATGAGCGAAAAGTTCGTTCCAATCATCATCGTTTTTATGAACAACTTTTGCCATCCCGTAAAGTCTGAGAATAAGCGGCGGCCCTGCAAATGCGCAAAACATGATGGTCATGCGTGGGTCTAGCTGTACGTGAGCGGATGTTTCATTTCCGCTACCCGTTACGTTAAGCCAAATCACTCGATTGTTGTTTAAGATACGCAAGGAGTCCATTCCTTTAGGGGAAACATTGACGCGACTATCACACGTTGCTGTACCTACGAAAAATATCTTCTGTTCAGTGATAAACTCACTTAATCGTTCAGTGAGTGATTCGAACTGTTTCCCCATATAAACTCCTTGTTACTGATTTCCACTAGTGTATCTAACGAAAAATATAAAATATTTCATTATTTAACTCGAGTTCTACGTGACATATGCATACCAAATGCTATCCACAACAATATCTGTTTCTGTGAGGTGGATGATTCATGAGATGCTATAAATATAGCAGTTCTGCTGTGATATTTAGCAGATGCGGTAATTAATCTGACATTTATCGTTTAATTAATATTATGAGATGATAATTAAAGTCAATAATTGTGAAATATAATACACATTAAATTCATAGTTATTGATATTAAAATGGAAATTGACTTAGCACGAACTTTTATAGAAATTACCAAGACTGGTAGCTTTATCAGCGCAGCTGAACGACTGTTTATTACACAAACTACCGTAACGGCACGGATGCATAATTTAGAAGAGCAGCTTAAATGTCGACTGTTTGTTCGCAATCGAAGCGGTGCTACCTTAACTGAAAATGGAAAACACTTCCTGACTCACGCTAATCAACTGGTGCAGGTATGGGAGGCTGCAAGAAGAGATCTTCCAATTCCAATTGGAACTGAAGCCTCTATCACCATCGGAGGTGAATTTAGCTTATGGAACCCATTGATGCTAACTTGGTTAAACACCCATAGGGAGTGTCATCCTAATATAGCACTTCATGTTGAAATCGGAGAATCACGTACTTTGCATCAAAAACTAGAGCAAGGATTGATAGACCTAGCTCTAGTTCATCATCCAGAGTACTGGGTAGGTATGCAGGTTGAACAAGTGCTTGAGGAAAAGTTGGTAATGGTGCGAAGTACCAGAAAATCAGAGCCATACGTCTTTATTGATTGGGGTGAAGACTTTCGTCGACAACATAATGCGGCTTTGCCTCAATTTTCTAGTACAAGTTTGTCAGTAAATTTTGGGCCTCTAGCGTTAATTTATTTACAACAAAATGGTGGTAGTGGTTATTTTAGAACTCGTGTAGTTCAAGCATATTTACAAGATGGAACGCTAGAACTAGTTCCGGAAGCACCTGAATTTTCTTATCCTGTATATCTGATATATCTTCGTAAAAAAAATAACGATTTCATTTCAACTGTTATAGAACAATTGAAAGAAGTAATTAATCTGGAGACAGACTGGTCACAACGCAATTTTGTATCATTTTAATTAATATTAGAATGATTAATTATTCATTATTAATTTTAATAGCTTCTTTTTATACTAGTCGACCAATTTGACCACTCACATGTATATAGATGATATTAAAATGGGGACATTGCTCAAACGAGCTCCCAACGATTCAGTTTTTATTGCTAAACATTGCACTTGGCATTGGGCACTTCATTATTCTTTTGAGTGCTGGCGCATATCTTCCAATGCTGCCTTATATCGCAGGCAGTGTAGGCGAAGGGATTCCTTATACAGTTTGGGGGCAAAGTAATTATTTTACGGCAATGGGGGCCGCCTTTTTAATAGCTAGACCATTAATGAGGCGATTTGGACCTCGTGACATTGCTATTACCGCATATCTGGTTTTTGCAGTATCAAGTCTCATGGTCTTATTGACTACTCAGGTGTTCCCTTTGATGACAACAGCTCGAACGTTGCAGGGGTTTTCTGCTGGGTTGAGCTTATCACCATCATTTTATCTACTTCTTGGGCATTATAAAAAAACAAAACAGCATGTCGCTATAGGGTTATGGGGGCTTGCTGCATTTACTCCTTTCTCTATTGGCCCAGCTCTTGGAGGTTATTGTGCCTATATCTTAGGTAACTGGCGTATTTTGTTTCTATTAGGGGGCGGTATAAGCTTATTTGTAGCAAGTATTATATGGGCAATACTTGAAGAGAAAGACGCTGATATTGATCCGACATTTTTCATACGGCCACATCTGAGAATATTTGCAATTTTTGCAATTGCATGCCTGTGCCTCCAATCGTTCTTCAATGTAGGACTTCTATCTGACCTAACAAGTCGTGAGAGTGAGTTGTGGTGGAGCGGGCTATTTATCATATTGTGGTTTTCGATATTTTTGATTGTAAACAGCAATGAAAAAGGGTTACTTATCGACTTTAATATTTTTAAATATCCCAATTACCTAATCAGTATGATTATCCTTTGCTTGGGTTTTATGGCATTACAGAGTTCAATTGTTCAATACCTTATTCGGTTACAAACAGTTGAAGGTAACACGGCTTGGCATGCTGGACTGATATTTTTACCGATATTTGTATTTTCAAAGCCATTGAATTTGCTTGCTCAATATTTAATTCATCATGGCTATGACCCCCGAATGTTGGCTAGCATTTCATTTTTTAGTTTTGCTTTTAGTTTTTGGTGGATGAGTGGTTTTGTGAGGCCTGCACCTTGGGAAAGTTTAATTTGGCCTATGTTGCTGGAAGGCGCTGCTTTTGGTCTCTTTCTTATTTCAATGACATCAATAGCACTTGGTAATGTACCCGCAGAGAAACAACTACATGCAGTCGATTTACTAAATTCTGCCAGAAATATTTGTGCTGGGCTGGCAATTACTATATCAGATCTTTGCTGGGACCATTATATAAGCCATGTCCGTAGTTATCTTTCAGCTCCCATTGACCTTGATCATGACTTTCTAACTGGATTTCTAAACTATTCGAATTTCTCTGCCGTTGCGGGACAGCAATTAATACATTTGAAGATTATTAAACAAAGCGGTCTTCTTACAATAAATGCGATGTTTTATACCCTAGCACTTATTTTTGGTGCTCTAGGCGTGGCCATCTGGATAGCTAGTCCTAAACATATTATTCATAAGAAAATTGTGCTTGACAGTATGGTTGAGAGCATCGGAGAAGAGCCATGAGGCGCTATCAAGGCTTATTTATCATCACGGTTCTTATAAGCTTATTCGGCTGCGCTCCAGCCCTTCAACAAGGTGCAGCGAAAATTGGTGCTGTGAATATTCCAAATACTTTAATTAAAGACAATCATGCAGTCTCAGAGGATGAAGCGTGGACGAGTATGAGGCATTGGTGGTCCATTTTTCAGGATAGCCAACTTAATGCCTTACTTAAGGATGCCTATAATAATAATCCTGGAATTGCAGAAGCAGTAAGCCGAATACGAGTTGCACAAGCTGAAGTAACTAGTGTTACTGCAACTCAGTATCCGAGTGTTTATAGTGGCTCTAGTCTGAGTCATCAGCATTATTCTAGTAATTCTGATCACGCTATCTATAACGGTGATACTTATAATTTAGCGATCCTTAATCCTCTAGATATCAGCTATCACCCTGATTTATGGGGTTCTGATCATGAATTAGTTGCCAGTAATCAGGCTAACCTTAGAGTCGTTCGCGCGAGGTTAGAGAAAAGTGAAATTAATTTACGTCAGTCTGTCATCAAGACCTATTTGGCATTGAAAGTATCTTATCAGATTGTCATGGCTCAGCAGCAGGTGATTAAGCTAACGTCGAAAATTAATCGGGTTAAGCAAGTAGCCTACGATGTAGGTCTTCGACCTGCATCGTATCTAATACCTGGAGAGATCAATATTTCGGAAAGTTCAGCAGCGTTATCATTTGCGACTCAGCAGGAGCGTGCATTATATTATGCTCTTGCAGCATTACTTGGAAAAGGCCCAGATGCTGATATCTTGATTTCTAATGAGTTTGAGGTAATTCCAGATCAATTGCCGCTTCCTAAAGAACTTAATCTAGAATTCATTTCCAAGAGACCAGACATACAGGAAAGTTTATGGAGGGTTCGCGAAGCATTTCATTTAGAACAAGTTGCACAGAAAGCTTATTATCCGAATGTCAATTTGCGTGCCTTACTAGGTTTTAATAGTATCGGTTTGTCCAAATTATTCCAATACGATAGCGTTGCCTATGCGGCAGGGCCAGTAGTAAGTTTACCAATTTTTGACCATAAAGAGCTACAAGGACGATTTGATGCATCAGTTGCAAATCATGATGCTCTGATATATGCGTATAACCAAACCGTTCTTTTAGCAGCCAAAGAGGTTGCAACTAATTTAGCTAATATGGATAAGATGAAAAGTATGCTTGCTTATAAAGCAATTGCTTTTCATGAGAGAACAAATTTTTTGAAAGTTGCAAAAGCAGAACATGCAAATGGCTTAAGTGATCAAATCCCCTTTCTTGAAGCCCAAGTCGCTGAAAAAAAGGCTTATATTGAATATATGCAATCGCAATTGATGTGGTTTTATGCGATCACTGATATGGCATCGTCTATAGATGGCGAGTTACAGGAGAAAGTGAATGATCATAAAAACTAGAACAAAATATAGAAAATTACGTCTGGTATTTGTCTTTTTAATTTTTGGTATGGTCTCAGCAATATCATATTGGTACTCATTTTTACGTACAGAAATTAGCTGTAATGATGCTTATGTCATGGGCAATATTATCCCAGTGCATGCGTTGGTGCCAGGTCTGGTGACAAATATATATGCAGATAACACCATGTTTGTAAACTCCAATCAAATTCTGATTAAGCAAGAGGGGCATCTAGCAGAAGAGAGTGTACAAAAGTCTGCTGCTGCTCTAGCAGAGAGTATACGAGAGGTAAGAGGCCAGTTAGCGCAAGTAAATCAAGCTGAGGCGGCGATTGCTTCACTTTACGTTAACCGCAAGAAAAATAGCGATAACTTACAGCGTTACCAACGAGCTGAATTGGAGGGGGCTGCATCTGGGCAGAAAGTGGCTGATACACAAGCTGATATTTCAGTCATTGATAGTGAAATTGTTGCAGCGAAGGCATTGAAGCAGAAGGACATGGCGTTATTAGGAAATACCAGCCTACTAAATAATCCTTCTGTGCAAAAAATAAAAGCTGAATATATCGAAAATTACATAATTAATAAGCGCACAAATATTTATGCACCAGTCTCAGGTTTTGTTGTGAATCGGCATGTTCAGGTAGGTCAGATGTTAGTATCTGGTCAGCTTCTTATGAATATAGTTCCGCTAGATAATCTATGGATTACAGCTAATATAAAAGAAACAGATTTGAAACGCATTAGAACAGGGCAGCCTGTTGATATTAATGCAAATATTTATGGAGAGGAGGTTTTATTTCACGGAAAGGTACAAGGAATAGCGCCTTCAGGAGGCAGTACATTTAGTCTATTCCCACCAGAAAATACAACAGGTAATTATATTCATATCGTTGAGCGAGTTCCTGTGAGAATTAGCCTTGAAGAAAATGAGATTAAGAACCATCCATTGAGACCTGGTATGTCAGTCACGGTCAATATTGATACTAGAAATACAGATAAATTCGAGACATTGACCTCTACCGTGAGTACGAAAGATTTAAGCTATTCAACATCTATTTATGACGCAGAGTTAAAGGTTGCGGAGTCGTCAGCTAAGAAAATTATGCAAAAAAATTAGATATTATCTAGTTTGCATATGCGGGAAATAATTTCAATCAATTGTCAGTTTGACCTGCTCCCCACTTGCACTACCAATCTAAATTGAAATAAAGTCCACTTTTAGGAGTGGAAGAATGAAGAAGAGTAGATACAAAGAAGAACAAATCATTGGTTTTTTGAAGGAAGCAGAAGCAGG
>MLJW01000118.1_pt1 | contig 83098 bp, 73 predicted proteins | sample 888231 | NCBI WGS metagenome assembly MLJW01 (sample SAMN05788063, study PRJNA343431) | mine drainage metagenome | isolation source: sample collected from the inflow into an acid mine drainage treatment plant... | place: Germany: Lusatia, lignite mining district
CACCTAAATGATTTCGTCTGCCCAGATACAGGTACCCACACTAATCGGTTGTTTCTTCTATCTTTTAAAGAGCTTTGCTACCGCTTTCTTCACTGCCTCAGCGGCGAAGAGGTGCGCATTATATAGATGGCGAACTTAGCGTCAAGCGTTTTGTAAGATATATTTCACATTCTCGTGATCCCACTGTGAAACTCGCTCGAAAAGTACAATGCTCTCCTTCGTAATCCATCGTGAATGCACATCGTGAAATTGATATTGGGTATCGAGTCTTCCTGTGACGAAACCGGCATCGCGCTGTATCACACCGAGCGCGGCCTGCTGGCACATACGCTGCACTCGCAGATCGCGCTGCATAACGAGTATGGCGGCGTCGTGCCCGAACTTGCGTCGCGCGATCACGTTCGCCACGCGCTGCCGCTGATCCGCAGCGCCCTGCAAAAGGCCGACTGCTCCCTCCATGACATCGACGCCATCGCTTACACGCAGGGCCCGGGGCTGTCCGGCGCCTTGCTGGTCGGTGCGAGCATCGCCTGCGCACTGGCCTATACGCTGGATGTTCCGACATTCGGTGTGCACCATCTCGAAGGGCACCTGCTTTCGCCGCTGCTGTCCGATCCGGCGCCGGAGTTCCCGTTCGTCGCTCTACTGGTCTCCGGCGGACACACGCAATTGATGCGCGTGGACGGCGTAGGTCGTTATACATTGCTCGGCGAATCGGTAGACGATGCTGCCGGAGAAGCGTTCGACAAGAGCGCGAAGCTTCTGGGCCTGGATTATCCGGGCGGCGCCCTGTTGTCCAAACTGGCCCAGCACGGCACGCCAGGACGCTTCAAGCTGCCCCGCCCGATGTTGCACAGCGGCGACCTGGATTTCAGTTTCAGCGGATTGAAGACCGCGGTGCTGACGCTCACGCAACAACACAACCTGGACGAACAGACGCGCGCCGACATCGCACACGCCGCACAGGAAGCGATCGTGGATGTGCTGGCAAGCAAGGCGTTGGCCGCACTTGGGCAGACCGGACTGGATCAATTGGTCGTGGCGGGCGGCGTGGGCGCAAATCGGCTATTGCGCAGCCGCCTGAGTGAGAGCGTCGAAAAACGCGGCGGCAAGGTGTTTTATCCCGACCTGGAATTCTGCACCGACAACGGCGCAATGATCGCCCTTGCGGGCGCGATGCGATTGCAACATCAGGCAGCACAGCGCGACTATCGCTTCAACGTCAAGCCGCGCTGGGATTTGCAGGAGTTGAACTACCCCTGCTGAGCATCTTTCTTCTTATTGCCGATCTTGCTCTCCCTGCCCGTCATCAGGTTCTGGATATTGGTCTTGTGTCTCCAGATCAGCAGCATGGACATGATGGCCGTCGCCAGGACCAGTTCGGGGCGCAAATGAATCAGCATGGCATAAGTTGGAGCGGCGATCGCCGCGACGATGGCCGCCAATGAAGAATAGCGGAACACCACAGCCACAAACAGCCAGGTCGCCAGTACCGCCAGCCCCATCCATACATTCAATGCAAGCAACACGCCCAGCGCGGTCGCCACGCCTTTCCCGCCTTTGAACTTAAGGAAAACCGGGAAGACATGGCCGAGAAACACCGCCAGGGCGACCAGGGACACCAATAACAGGCCCTGGTCATCGTGAGGCCCGAAGTAGATCGCCAGAAACACCGCCAGCCATCCTTTCGCCGCATCGCCCAGCAAGGTCAGCGCGGCAGCCGCCTTTTTCCCGCTGCGCAACACATTGGTCGCGCCCGGATTGCCGGAGCCATAGGTACGCGGATCGGCCAGCCCGAACGCTTTGCTCATCAGCACCGCGAAAGAAACCGAACCTAGCAGATAGGCGCATACAACAAAGATAAGAGTGGTCATCTGGAATACCTTAAAATGCGAGCGGCGGATTTTACTCGAATGCGCCACTGCAACCAAACGAACGGCTTCATCTATGGACATCATCTTTCTGCGCGAACTCAAAGTCGTCACCCTCATCGGGATATATGAACGGGAGAAGCGCGTGCCGCAGACCCTGCAACTCGACCTGGAGATCGCCTTGCCGAACAGCCGCGCCTGCCAGAGCGACGACATCAGGGATGCGCTGAACTATGCCCAGGTCGCGCAGCACATCCAGACCGTATTGAGCAACGGGCATTTTTCGCTGCTGGAGACCCTGGCCGAACACATCGCCCAGATCATCCTCAAGGACTTCAATGCGCCCTGGGTCAAAGTCAGCGTCGCCAAGCTGCAAGCCATCCGCGACTGCAAAATGGTCGGCATCAGCATCGAACGCGGACAGGTGCGTTAGCCACCGTACAAGAAGGATTTGCCCAACCCCCTCTTTTTATGGATAATGCCCGCCCTTAATCGGTATCCGTGCGCGTACAAATGCCGCGCCCAACTTTAGCTAGGAAGACAAAATGAAAGCCGCCATCCACCCTGAATACAAAGAGATCGCAGTGACATGCAGCTGCGGCAACAAGTTTACGACCCGCTCCACCATGGGCAAACCAGCGCTGCACGTTGAAGTGTGCTCCGAGTGCCACCCCTTCTACACGGGCACGCAGAAGATCGTGGACACCGCAGGCCGCATCGAGAAGTTCCGCAGCAAATACAATACCGGCGCCAAGACCGCCGCTTGATGCGACTTCATCAAGAGTAAAGAGCAAAAGGCAGCGCTCGCTGCCTTTTTCTTTTATCCGGCCGCAAAGTCTCATCCGGCACGACGCCCAAACGGGCTGCCGACCATCCTCTCACTTGCCGATCCTACCCCTGTCAGGCGGGTAATACCCACACAAAGCTGGCGCAACACCGGTCATTAGGTAAGAATGGGAGAAATGAGCAGCCCCATTGGCATCCACAATGTCCACAAGGCAGGCCCGCCGCGGGACAGACTTTCGAGATCATCGAATAAAATACATAGATGTACGCCTACTTCACCAAGTTAAAAGAACCCGAGATCACGCCGATCAAAGCGGGCTTCCTGTTCCTGTTGTGCGCAACCTGGTTGCTGACCGGACTCGTCGGGCACGATCCTTGGAAACCGGATGAAGCGTATGGCTTCGGGCTGATCTATCACATCATCCGGAGCCACGACTGGGTCGTCCCGATCCTGGCCGGAGAACCCTACCTGGACAAGCCGCCGCTGTATTACTGGACCGCGGCGCTGTTTGCCAAAGCATTCGCCCCCGTCCTGCCGCTGCATGACGGCGCGCGCCTGGCGACGGGCTTTTACACCGCATTCACCCTGCTGTTCGTCGGCCTCACCGGACGCGAACTGTTCGGAAACAATCGCGGCTGGCCTGCCGCCATCATCCTCATCGGCTGCCTCGGCATGCTATTGCACGCACACGAGATCCTCACCGACAACACGCTGATCACGGGCTGCGCCATGATGCTGTACGGCTACGCATTGAGCCTGCGACGCACAATACTGGCCGGCGTACTCATCGGCACCGGCCTTGGCATCGGCTTCATGAGCAAAGGATTCATCGCGCCGATGCTGTTCCTGCTCATCAGCATCGGCCTGTTGTTCTTCCGCAACTGGAGAACGCGGGCATACTTCACCGCGCTGGGCGTCGCCCTGCTCTGCGCACTTCCGTGGCTCATCGTATGGCCATGGCTGCTCTTCCAGCGCTCTCCCGATCTCTTCATCGAATGGGCGTGGACGCGCAACATCGGACGCTGGTTCAGTTACGCGCGTAACGGCAACTTCCGCGAAACATTCTATTACCTGAAAGCCCTGCCCTGGATGGCGTGGCCCGCTGCGCCGCTGGCCGCGTGGACGGTGTGGGAAGCGCGCAAGCGCATCGTGCAGGAAGCGGAGTTCCAGCTATTGCTGACCAGTTTCGTCGTCATGCTGGTGTTGCTGAGTTTCGTGCCCGACATCAACGACCAGAACGGCCTGCCCATGCTGTTGCCGATCGCGCTGCTTGCCACCGCCGCGCTTTCCACCGTGCGGCGCGGCGCGGCGAACGCGCTGGACTGGTTCGGCATCATGACTTTTGCCCTGCTCGCCATCGCGTTGTGGTGGGGCTGGGCCGGATTGCTGCTCGACAACAATGCCAAGATCACACACTGGCTGAAGGACTACCAGCCCGGTTTTGATGCAACCTTCAATGCGACCCCGTTCTGGATCGCATCCGGCGTTACCGTGGGGTGGATTGTGCTGGTATGGAGAGTTGGCCGTTCGGTGCGCCGTTCGCTGATCAACTGGGCTGCCGGCGTCACGCTGCTGTGGATACTCATCATGACTTTATGGCTGCCCTGGCTGGACACCGGCAAGAGCTACCGCCACATGGTCGACGACCTCAAGGCGAGCCTGCCGCAAAAATACAACTGCATCGCCGGCGTGCGCATCGGCGACAGCCAGCGCGCGATGCTGCAATACTTCGGCGATATCAACACGCGCCCCAGGTCTACACGCGTGTGCGACCTGCTGCTGGTGCAGGGAAATCGCATCGCCAAGCCGATCGAAGACGAGATCGGCTGGGACAAGATCTGGGAGGGTGGCCGCAAAGGCGACCAGAACGAACGCTTCCGGCTTTATCAGCGCGTCAGGCAATAGAACTTAGGTTGACGGCCTCACTTCGCGCCGTCGACTTGCACGATGCGGATATCTTCCAGCGGTTCAGTGCCCTTCGCCAGACGCAGGAAGCGGGGAAAAGTGCCGGTCTTGTGTATTACCCAGCGTCCTTGTGCCACTTGCTCGACATGCCCCAACCGCCCGCTCATCTGCGCCAATTGCTCGCCGGTGACCAGCAGGTAATAACGGCCAGTCTGCGGCAGCGGCGCCGCGTCGTCCACCGCAAAACAGGGTGAGCGGTTATACAGCCCCAGTTCCCGCGCCACGATATCCATCTGGTAAACATAGATCGGCGTCTCCGGCTTGCCCGTCAGCTGCGCGTTCGCATTGTGCGCAACGCTGCTGGCTGCGAACGTCAACGCATTCGTCAGCACCAGAAATGCATACAGCATCGCGATGCCGAACACCGGATATGCCAGCACGGCACCGGCACGCAGATGCTCGCGCGTCACATAGCCGTACAGCAGCAAGGCAGCGAATATCGCCAGTACCACAGCCATCACGATAGCGTTGGCCACATACACGCTCAGCCCGACAGCCAGCACGACCAGCAGAAGCGTCAGCATCAGTTGCGCAACGAGAAGCGCGCGACCACGAGCCAGCGGCGCCAGCCAGTCATGCAGGAATTTCCCGCACAGGATGGCCGCGAACGGGAACAGGATCACCGTGTAGTGATCGAGCTGGAAGCTGGTCGCGCTGAACAGCAGGAAGGTGATGAAAAAAGCACCGCACAGGAACACAAAACGCGCCTGCCCTTCGGTACCAGGTACAAAGAACTTGCGCACGCCGGAAGCCATCGCCGCCACAAACACCGCCACCCACGGCAGGAACGCCCACAGGAACACCAGCACGAAATAGAACGGATTGCCGTTGGTGTTCTTGATCGGCCCGGTATTGAAGAAGCGCCCGAACTGGCTGTCCCACAGGAAGAATTTGATGCCGGAGACATGCGTCTGCCCGAACACCACTTTTTCCGGATGCATATCGAATTGCCGGTACAGCGCGACCATTTCCGGCGAGGTGAACAGCAGCGACAGCGCAAGCGCCAGCAGCCACTTGGCGCTCCACAATTTGCTCCACTGCTTGCGGTACATCCACATGCACACCAGGCCACTGGTGATGGTGATCAGTGTGAACACGCCCTTGGTCATCACGGCACAGGCGCTGAACAGCGCGCCAAGCAGCAAATATTGAATCTTGGCTTGGGCGTCGTAGCGCAGCCAGTAATAGCACGCGCCCATGATGAAACCGGTCAGGTAGGTCTCCGCTTTCACCTCGATGGAAGAATCCATCAAGTGATAGACCGACACATATACCAGCAACGACAGCCATGCCGTCTCGCGCCCATAGAACAGGCGCGCGATGCGCCAGGTGTAATAGCCGCCAATCAGGTGAAACAGGAAGCCCGGCAGGATGTAGGTGAACGCGCTGACGCCGCCGATCTTGAAAAACAGCGCCGTGATCCAGAACGGCATATGCGGCTTATCCAGCCAGTCCTTGCCGTCCAGCACCAGGTTCGCCCAGTCGTTGTTGAGCGCGATGTGCTGCGACAGGGCCGCGTAGGTGACGGAATCGCCGCCGTTGATGATGGGGGAGAGCATGGCGGCGGCGTTGATGAGCAACGCGAAGAGGGTCAGCCATTTGGCTTGATGGGAGATGTTCATTGTTGCAATGCTACCTTTTTATTTGTTTCCGCCAAACTCCTCCGTTCGTGGTGAGCTTGTCGAACCATGAACGGGTTCGATCTATAACTTCCAAATTCAACACCAACACCTCCAACCCTCAGGTGGGCGCAAAGCGCCCACCTGCTCAAAAAGACAGCGTGGGCACTTGTGCCCACCCTACTATGCTTTTGAATTTCTTTCCCCTGTGCGCCGCCTCGATATTTCGCCAACAAGCGGAGGTTTAGGCGAGCACTGTTTGAGCTCCGCGGCAGGGTACGTTTTGTGTACCCTGCTAGGGCGAGTTGCGCAGCCCCGCTTGTTGGCGAAATATCGAGGGAACCCGAAGGGCGGCAAACCGGGGGCGACTTCTTTTGGTTACTTTTCTTGGCAAGACAAGAAAAGTGACTTGCTGCCGGGCAACCCCCGGCGGTTTTCTTTAAGCCATACGACGCAATGCCCGTTGCTTGTTGCGTCCAACGCTTGCTGATACATCACACATCGAAAATTTCATGCGCGCGATTTTGGAGAAGATACCTTTCAAACTCGTAACTATGAGTAAGTTTCTCTACTTTCTTTGGTTTGGCTGTTGGGTCAACGTACATGCCAAGATGATACCGACCATTTGATGTTTGTTGGGCTAATTCGGCCACCTCTTCCTGAGATAGCAACCAAATTCTCTGAGAAGACAAATCGACAAGTGCAGCGTAGTAGGCTGGGCTCTCTACAGGAACCCACCAATCAAGAATATCTTTCCCTTTCCCGCCAGCAGGCTTGGGCCGGAGATTGGTTTTAACCTGTATTGTAATGGGCCTTAAGTTTCGTGGTGAATATGCAACCAAATCAACACCAGAATCTGTGGTGAGGACAGCTGACTCAACCTCACGCAACAAGAGCTGATATTGAACCAATAACTCGCCACATTTTCCAATTTGTGCAGTTTTCATTTTATTGAGAAGCCCCTTATGTACTCACCTCAACTTCGGCGTATCACACACCACATCCCCATTCTGCCCTCTATGCCTCAACGCATGGTCGATCAGCACCAGCGCCAGCATCGCCTCCGCGATCGGCGTAGCACGAATCCCCACGCAAGGATCGTGACGCCCCTCGGTGGAAACGCTCACCGGCTCGCCCGCCTTGTTGATGGACATGCGCGGCAAGCGGATGCTGGAGGTGGGCTTGATGGCGTATTGCGCGACGATGTCCTGCCCGGTGGAGATACCGCCGAGGATGCCGCCCGCATTGTTCGACAGGAAACCTTGCGGCGTGAATTCGTCGCCGTGTTCGCTGCCGCGCTGGGTCACGCAGGCGAAGCCCGCGCCGATCTCCACGCCCTTCACCGCGTTGATGCTCATCAGCGCATGGGCGATGTCGGCATCCAGCCGGTCGAACACCGGTTCGCCCCAGCCCACCGGCACGTTGTGCGCCACCACGGCGAGTCTCGCGCCGATGGAGTCGCCCGATTTGCGCAGCGCATCCATGTATTCTTCCAGGCGCGGCACATAGCTCGCGTCGGTCACGAAGAAGCTGTTGCCTTTGGCGTTGATGTCGTCCCAGCTCTTGAACGGGACTTCGATCTCGCCGAGTTGCGCGAGGTAGCCGCGCACCAGCACGCCGTAGCGCTGGTACAGCCATTTCTTGGCGATGGCACCGGCCGCCACGCGTCCCGCCGTTTCGCGCGCCGAGGCGCGGCCGCCGCCGCGATGGTCGCGGATGCCAAATTTCTGCCAGTAGGTGTAGTCTGCATGGCCGGGACGGAATGTGTCGGCGATGCTGCCGTAATCCTTGCTGCGCTGGTCCTCGTTGCGGATCAGCAGCGCGATGGGCGTGCCAGTGGTCTTGCCTTCGAACACACCGGAGAGTATCTCCACCGTGTCCGACTCGCGGCGCTGGGTCACATGGCGGGAGGTGCCCGGCTTGCGGCGATCGAGGTCGAGCTGGACGTCCTCCTTGCTTAACTCCAGTCCCGGCGGGCATCCGTCGACGATGCAGCCGATGGCCGGACCGTGCGATTCGCCAAAAGACGTGACGGTAAAAAGGGTGCCGAATGTGTTTCCAGACATGATGTCGTCTCGCTTAATTGATGGGTCGAGTTTAACATAGCGACCCCGGCGCGGTGGGGCGTAGCCCTTGGTGCATGAGGCGTCGCAAGCGACGGGACTGAACAAAGTCGGATTTCCAATATATGACGGATCAATAGCGTGTTCATAGACACCCACTGCCACCTGGACGCCGCCGAATTCGGCAACACACAAACCAGCGTCGTGCGCAATGCCGTCACGGCTGGCGTAAACCGCATGGTCGTTCCTTCGGTAGCCCGGAGCAACTTCGACACAGTGCGCCAACTATGCGCTCACCAACCGAACTGCTCGCCCGCTTATGGCATCCACCCGATGTACACGGACGATGCCACTCCGGGTGACCTGGATACCCTGCGCGATTTCCTGCGGCAGCACGAGGTGGTTGCCGTCGGCGAAATCGGGCTGGATTTCTTCATCCAGCATTACGACCAGGCACGGCAGGAACATTTCTTCGTCGAGCAACTGAAGCTGGCGCGCGACTTCGACCTGCCGGTACTGCTGCACATCCGCCGCGCGCAGGACACCATCCTCAAGCACCTGCGCCAAATCAAGGTGCATGGTGGCATCGCCCATGCCTTCAACGGCAGCCGCCAGCAGGCGGACGAGTTCATCAAGCTCGGTTTCAAACTCGGCTTCGGCGGCGCGATGACCTATTCGAGGGCCACGCGATTGCGCGAACTCGCTGCCACCCTGCCGCTGGATAGCATCGTGCTGGAGACCGATGCGCCGGACATCCCGCCGGATTTCCTGGAACGCGGACTGCCGAACGAGCCCCGCTATCTGCCGCGCATCGCCGCAACGCTCGCGGAGTTGCGTGTAATGCCGCTGAAGGATATTGCCCGCATCACCTCGGAGAATGTATTGTCCGTCCTGCCGAAACTGAGGTCCCCCGCCGCGGAATAAAATGCCATGAAAGGGGGCGGCCCACTCATATTCTGATAATGTCCGTCCTGGAACCAGTCAAGGAATTCAGATGAAGAAATTGCATTTTGTTGCACTTGTTTTCACCAGCTTGTCTCTCAACGCGATGGCTGACGACTCCGGGCTGTTTTATGCGGCCGCGGGTGCCAGTACCGAAGGAGCGAATTTCAGCCTCGGCGCCGGAACGAATATAGACGTGCTGGAAATCAGCTCGATCAAGCTGGGTAATGTGAACGGCAATAATCCTGCCAAATTCGTGGGCTTGTCGCTGGTGCAAAACGCCACGCCAACCAGGGACTTCAACCTGCTGTTTCGTTTGGGTTTCGGCAAAACAACGACGGACTTCGGCAATGGCATGTATGCCACCAAGACCGGCTACGGCAACGGGGTCATCTTCGGCGTGGGCGGACAGTACCGGGTGAACAGCCATCTGGCATTCCGTACGGAACTGAACCGCATCAACTACGCGGCTTCTGCCGATGGCCGGTTGTCGGGGATAGCCTACCCGCTCACGCTCAGCGCCTTGTATATATTCTGATCGTTTCCCGTCCATCCTGCAGCCGGATGGTAGAACACAAAAAACCCATATCCGTTTTTTCACCATGAACGATCCCACTCTGCCCCAATTCACACGCACCCATATCCTGCTTGGCGATGAAGGCGTCGCGAAACTCAAGCGCAAGCATATTTTCATCGCCGGGCTCGGCGGCGTGGGATCCTATTGCGCCGAGGCGATGGCGCGCGCAGGCATCGGCCGGCTGACCCTGCTCGACCACGACAAAGTGGCGGTCAGCAACATCAACCGCCAATTGCCCGCGCTGCTTTCCACGGTGGGGCAATCCAAAGCCGAACTCATGCGCGCCCGCATCGCCGACATCAACCCGGAATGCGAAGTGACGCTGTTGTACGATTTCCTGACCATCGACAACGTGAACGACCTTGTTCCCGGCGACGTGGATTATGTGATGGACTGCATCGATTCCCTGTCCTGCAAAGTGGCGTTGGTGGTGGAGAGCCACAAGCGCGGCCTGAAGGTCGCCTCTAGCATGGGCGCGGGCAACCGGCTCGACCCTTCGCACATCAAGGTGGTGGACATCAGCAAGACGGACATGTGCCCGTTGGCGAAACAGATGCGGCTCAAGTTGCGCAAACACCATGGGATATACAAGGGCATATTGACGGTATTTTCGGACGAGCACCCGAGCGCGCCGTTGCCGCCCGAGCCGACGGGCCGCGGCCGCCCGCGCGCGGTGAACGGAACCATCAGCTACATGCCGCCACTGTTCGGTTTCATGCTGGCGGGGGCGGTGATCAAGCGCCTGCTGGAAGAGTAGCCACCAGTCCTCAATTTCCCCGTTTACCGCCGTAAACAGCGGATGACCGATGCGCATCAGGCGGCGTTCCGCAGGGGAAAGCGCGCCAGCACTTCGTATCGCGCACCTTCTTCGCCGTTCGATGACTGCACCAGTGCAAAATCGTCGACCCGCCAGCGGACGGCAGTCATGGGCGGAAGGCGCGCATCGCTCCATTGCGCATTCCGGAGCAAGGTGACGTGCGGTTTGTAGGGACGTGCATCGAAATGAAAACGGTGTCTGCGCAAGCTTCGCTCCAGTTCGCCCACCAATTCCGCAAGTCGCGACGGGACCGCATCCGGCGCCGCATAGGCAATGTGGTTATGTCCCCAGTACTGCACCGTCGTCAGGATCAGTTCGAATCCCGGGCAATTCACCTCCCGTGCGGTCAGCAGCAGGGCCTGCAGACGATGTTCGGCCACCTCCCCGAGGAATACCAGTGTGACATGCAGGGTATCTGTACGCATCGCCCGCCCGCCGCACAGTTCGCGCAACGGCGGCTGCCATGCCGCCATGGCGACTCGTTCGGCGTCGTCGGGCCAGCATGCGAAGAACAGGCGCAATTTCTTCTCGTCGGGCTTATTCATGGCGCCGATGCTAACTCCGTTCATGCTTCGGGGTCGAGCAAAGACGCGGGATACTGTAGAATGCACGACCTGTTGAACTGCAAAAAACCATGAGCGCACGCCTACGCGAAATCCCCTACAACTACACCTCCTTCTCCGACCGCGAGATCGTATTGCGCATACTGGGCAGCGAGGCGTGGGACATCATCAACACGCTGCGCGCCGAGCGCCGCACCGGACGCTCAGCACAGATGCTGTACGAAGTGCTCGGCGACATCTGGGTGCTGACGCGCAACCCATACCTGGAAGACGACCTGCTCTCCAACCGCAAGCGGCGCGAAGCGCTGATTGGCGCGCTGCGCCATCGCCTGAATGCGATCGAAGCGCGCCGCGTAGCCACTGAAAATGCGGACAACGCCAAACAGGGCCACAACCTCAAGGTACAGCGCCTGCTCGACATCACCCATGCGGCGGTGAACCGGTTCGCCGAAGAATTCGAGCACACGCTGCAATTGCGCAAGCGCACCCTGCGCGCATTGAGCCGATACACCCGCAAGGACAACATCCAGTTCGACGGCTTGGCGCGCGTCTCTCATGTGACCGACGCGACCGACTGGCGCGTGGAATATCCGTTCGTGGTGCTGAACCCGGACACGGAGGAAGAGATCGCCCCGCTGGTGCGCGCCTGCATCGAGCTCGGCCTGACCCTGATCCCGCGCGGCGGCGGCACCGGCTACACCGGCGGCGCGATCCCGCTCACCAAACTTTCCGCCGTCATCAACACCGAAAAGCTCGATGCGCTGTCCCCGGTCGAACATCTGACGCTGCCCGGATTGTCCGCTCCCTGCGCCACCATCCAGTGCGGCGCGGGCGTGGTGACCCGCCGCGTGATGGAGGCGGCGGAGGCCGGCAAGCTGGTGTTCGCGGTCGACCCGACGTCGGCGGACGCATCGTGCATCGGCGGCAACGTGTCGATGAACGCGGGCGGCAAAAAGGCCGTACTGTGGGGCACCGCCCTGGACAACCTGGCTTCGTGGAAAATGGTCACTCCCGACGGCTTGTGGATGTTCATCGAACGGCTCGACCACAACCTCGGCAAGATCCATGATGCAGAAACCGCAAGTTTCCGCATCTCGCGTTTCGAGGCTGACGGCAAGACGCCTCATGCCGAACCGGAGATACTGACCATCCCCGGCACCCTGTTCCGCAAGGCCGGACTGGGCAAGGATGTCACCGACAAGTTCCTCTCCGGCCTGCCCGGCATCCAGAAGGAAGGCTGCGACGGCATCATCACCTCGGCCCGCTTCATCCTGCACCGCGAGCACAAGTTCACGCGCACCGTGTGCCTGGAATTCTTCGGCCAAGTGCACGAAGCGGTGCCCGCCATCGTCGAGATCACCTCGATGTTCAATAGCCGCAACGCGTCGTCTGCACCGATCTTCCTGGCCGGCCTGGAGCATCTGGACGAGCGCTATCTGAAAGCCGTGGGTTACGCCACCAAGGCCAAGCGTACAGGGCGCCCGAAGATGGTCCTGATCGCGGACGTGGTCAGCGACGACGAGCGCGCGGTCGGCGAGGCCGCGTCCGAGATCGTGCGCATGGCCAACCTGCGCCACGGTGAAGGTTTCATCGCCGTCACCGCCGAAGCTCGCAAGAAATTCTGGCTGGACCGGGCACGCACTGCCGCTATCGCGAAGCACACCAACGCGTTCAAAATTAACGAGGACGTGGTGATCCCGTTGCCGCGCATGGGCGACTATTGCGACGGCGTGGAGCGCATCAACATCGAGCTGTCGCTCGACAACAAGATCAAACTGCTGGATGCGCTGGAAGAGTTCTTCGCGGGTGAGTTGCCGCTTCGCTACCAGGACGACGCGCAACTGGGCGCCGCCGAGTTGCTGGGCAACCGCCCGCAGGCTGCGCAGCAATTGCTCGCCGATGTCCGTGCACGCTGGACATGGCTGCTGGAAAATCTGGACGCGCCGCTGTCGACCTGCCCGTTCGCACCGGACGATGAGCAGGATGCAGTCACCGTGTTCGACGCGGTACAGCGCCACCTGCTGCGCGCCTCGTGGAAGCGCGAGCTGCGCGAACCGCTGCGCCAGCTCTTCGGCGGCAGCACCTTCCTGCCCATCCTTGAACAATGCACGGCGATCCATCAGCGTGTGCTGAAGAGCCGCGTGTTCGTGGCGCTACACATGCACGCGGGTGACGGCAACGTCCACACCAACATTCCGGTCAACTCCGACGATTACGAGATGTTGCAGCAGGCCTACGGCGCGGTGGACCGCATCATGCATCTGGCGAAGGCCTTGGGGGGCGTGATCTCCGGCGAGCACGGCATCGGCATCACCAAGTTCGACTTCCTCGAACAGAACGAGGTTGCACCCTTCGTCGCGTACAAGCAAAAGGTCGACCCGAACGGCCACTTCAACAAGGGCAAGCTGTTGCCGGGCAGCAACCTGGAACATGCTTACACGCCCAGCTTCAACCTGATGGAGCTGGAGAGCCTGATCCTGGAAAAGAGCGAGCTGGGGAAGATCTCCGATTCGATCAAGGATTGCCTGCGCTGCGGAAAATGCAAGCCGGTATGCACCACGCATGTGCCGCGCGCCAACCTGCTCTACTCGCCGCGCAACAAGATCCTCGCCACCTCGCTGCTGATCGAAGCCTTCCTGTACGAAGAACAGACCCGGCGCGGCGTTTCCATCGCGCACTTCGACGAGTTCAACGACGTGGCCGATCACTGCACCGTCTGCCACAAGTGCCTCAAGCCTTGCCCGGTCGACATCGACTTCGGCGACGTGTCGGTCGCGATGCGCAATTTCCTGCACAAACAGGGCAAGAAGAAGTTCAATCCGGCCACCGCGGCATCCATGCTGTACCTGAACAGCACCGACCCGTTCACGATCAAGATCATGCGCAAGGTGATGATCGAGTGGTCCTACAAGGCACAGCGCATCGGCTACCGCATCGCCAAGCATCTGGGGCTGTTCCGCCAGCAAGTGGCACATCCCCCTGCCACCGTGGGCAAGCCGACGATGCAGTCCAAAGTGATCCACTTCATCAACAAGCCGATGCCGGGCGGATTGCCCAAGAAGACCTCGCGCGCCCTGCTCGACATCGAGGACAACACTATCGTGCCGGTGATCCGCAACCCGCGTAAAGTGAACGAAGATACCGAGGCCGTATTCTATTTCCCGGGCTGCGGCTCGGAGCGCCTGTTCGGGCAGGTCGGCCTGGCTACGCAGGCGATGTTGTATGAGATCGGCACGATCACCGTGCTGCCGCCGGGATACCTGTGCTGCGGCTACCCCCAGACGGCAGCTGGGCAGGAAGACAAGGGCAGCCAGATCACCACCGACAACCGCGTGCTGTTCCACCGCGTGGCAAACACGCTGAACTATCTCGACATCAAGACGGTGATCGTGTCCTGCGGAACCTGCATGGACCAGTTGCTGAAATACCAGTTCGAAAAGATATTCCCCGGCTGCCGTCTGCTCGACATCCACGAATACTTGCTGGAGAAAGGCGTAAAGTTGCAGGGGGTACAAGGTACGCGCTACATGTATCATGACCCGTGCCACTCGCCGATGAAGACCTACGCACCGCTCAAGGTGGTGAACGAACTGATGGCGACCCCCGTCGCGCTGAACGACCGCTGCTGCGGCGAGGCAGGCACTTTCGGCCTGAGCGTGCCGCAGATCGCCACGCAGGTGCGCTTCCGCAAGGAAGAAGAGATGCGCAAGGGATCGGATGCATTGCGTTCAGACGGCTTTACGGGTGAAGTGAAGATACTGACCTCGTGCCCGGCGTGCCAGCAGGGCTTGAGCCGTTACGCGGACGATGCCGGCACGACGACCGACTATATCGTCGTGGAGATGGCGAAACATCTGCTGGGGCCCAGCTGGCTGGAAGATTATGTGGCGAATGCCAACAACGGTGGAATCGAACGCGTGCTGTTATAGGAGTTGAGATGCTGCCTCTGGAACCGACCGACGACCTCGCCAGCCCCGCCTTCAAGGATGAGGATTCATGCACCAGGTGGTTGAGCCAGTTCCAGCTGACCAACCTGAGCCTGGCGCACGGCACGCTGCGCGCCCAGCTGGATGAGCTCAACCGCTTCCCCATGCGCGGCAAGGAGCGCCTGAAGACGCTCGAAGCGTTGCGCGAGACCGTGAATATCGTCCAGGACGATTTCTCAAAAAGACTGTTCGGAAAAAAACTGCCGCTCGCCGAGGAGGATTTCACCACGCTCGTCGCCCTCACCAGCTTGTGGCAAAGCATGCTCAACGGCTACCTGCGCTGCCTGCAATCCTGGGATGCGGGAGACACTTCGCTCGCATCCGATGCGGCGCTGATATCTCACCGCTGCCTGCTGTACGGCGGATTGCAGCTCGGGGAGTTCCTGCGGGCGGGATGCGAGCCGGACGGACAATCCTGGCAACGCTTCCACATGATCTATGCGCATATCGAGGAGCAGGGACTCCAGCAGACGCCTGCCGCCGACAAATTCAACCGCGCCGGCCGAACCGTCACCTGCCTCATGCTCTACGTCAAGACGCTGTTGCTGCATCGCGCGCGTCTGCTCGGCCTGACACGCGCCCAATGGCAAATCGCGGATCGCTGGCTGGACTACTGGGGAGACACGTTCACCGTCGAACCGAATTGCAGCATGACCAGGGAAGATGCGCCGCCGCTGGCGGTCGATCTGGCCGGATCGCGCGGGCTGGTTCCGATACATCGCGCCACTGCGGCTCCCGGCATGCGCTTTCTGGCCATGGTTCCCTTGTCCAAATTGATCCGGGTAAAAGCCATTCTGCTGCAGCAGGGGCAGGCCCCCCGGCAGAACGAGCTTGGAGACGAACTGAACAGCGATGAATGCATCGAGCTCCTGAACCGCCTGCATTCGTGCTGGTGCGAACAGCGCGCCGAATCGCTGCTGGACGAACCGCGCGATGCGCCCGTTGTGGAACTGTGCTTCGGCCTGGAGAACATCTACGCGCATATCTCGCGCAAACCCTTCAAGGCCCCGAACATCGTCGGCATCGCGGACAAGGAAATACAGAAGCAGATCGAGACCTTCGGCCGCGTGCTGGATCAGACCGATCGCCACAACCTGCTGGAAGTCGGATTCCTGTCCGAACCGTGGCTTGTGGAGGACGACGGGCTGCTGCAAGGGCGCCTGCTGCGCAAATTGAATACCGGCGAACGGCTGGGCATGAACCAGATCGTCTGCGTGCACAACCCCGAAACGAAAGCATACAAGGTGGGTATGATTTCGCTGATCAGCGTTGCGCGCAGCGGACAACTCTATATCGGCGTGCGCTACTTGCCGGGCAGCCCGCAAGCGATGATCGTGCGCGGCAATTCCTGGGGCAACCTGGTTTCCGGTGCGGCGGCAGCACTGATGCTGCCGGAGATGCCCAGGCTGCGCATCCCGGCCAGCATTGTGCTCCCGCGTGACTGGTTCCAGGCCGGACGCCGTATCGATCTCGCCTTGAAGGACAACCAAAAACTGAGCGTGATACTGGGCTTCAGCGTGGACAAGGGCAACGACTTCGAACGTGTCAGTTTCACGCCGGCGGCTTAGCTTATCGCGGTCGGATCATCCGCCGGTATCCGCCTCTTCGCCGGAAAGACGATACTGAAGGTACTGCCCTTGCCTTCTTCGCTGGCGATATTGAGCTGCGCCTGATGACGAAGGGCGATGTGCTTGACGATAGCCAGACCCAGGCCGGTACCGCCTGTCTCGCGCGAACGGCTGCGATCCACGCGATAGAACCGTTCGGTCAGCCGCGATATGTGTTGTGGCGCAATGCCGATCCCGCTGTCTCTGACGCAGAACACCGTATGGCCGTCCGGCTGTTCGTACCAGCGCAGCAAAATGTCCCCGCCGGGTGGAGTGTAGCGGATGGCATTGGTGACCAGATTGCCGAAGGCGCTGTGCAATTCGCTGATGCTGCCGCTGAGTCCTGATGTGCTCTCGAGCTCGAGTTTGAGCTGATGCTGCCCGTTGCTCAGCACGCGCCCTTCTTCAAGCAGGGTATCCATCAGACCCGGCACATCCACTTTTTCTTCGTGCAATATGTTCTGCTCGTTCTCCAGCCGCGACAGGGTCAGCAGATCGTTCACCAGATCCTCCATTCGTTTGGTCTGGTCGCCCATCAACTGCAGGGCGCGCCTGGCCATATCGTTCTCCAGGCTCGGCATATCCTGCATCGTCTCGACGAAGCCGTTGACCACGGTCAGGGGGGTGCGCAGTTCATGCGAAACGTTGGCAACGAAATCGCGGCGCATGGTCTCGATGCGTTCCAGGTGGGTGATATCGCGGCTGATGAGCAGGCGCTTGCTGCTGCCGTAGGCAATCAGCTTGATCGAGAGTACAAGGTCGTCATGCCGCATGCCGCGCAACACCAGCGGTTCGGCGAAACTGTTTTGCGCGAGGTATTGCACGAACTCGGGCTGGCGCGCGAGGTAGGTGATCTGCTGCCCGACGTCGCGCTCCCCATCCAGGCCGAAATGATGTTCCGCCTGAGGGTTGCACCATTCAACCCGATCTCCCTCGCCCAGGATCACCACCCCCTCCGGCAGGGCCGAGGTGGCCTGTTCCATCTGCAGCAGCGCGGCAGCGTGTTGCTCGCGCTCCTTGCGACGGCGCTTGGTCAGCTTGTTGAGCTGCGAGAAGGCATCCACCCACAGACCGGTGCCGTCCGGCACTGACCGCGTATCCGGGTCGGCTAGCCATCGGTTGAAGGCAGCGAGGTTGCGCAAATGCGCAAAATACTGGAGGGCCATGCCGATGCCGAAAACCAGCGCAGCCGGCAAGGCTCCCGCCGTCACCCACAGAAACAGGGCGATCAGGAACAGGTAGACCGGATAAATGAAAGCGCGCCGCCAGAATTCGCTCACTATCGAACCTCAGGAATTGACTGGCGGCATTATACGGGGTGAGGCGAGCGCTATTCCTTGGAAAAACGATACCCGCTACCGCGCACCGTCTGGACCAGGCCGTCCAGCCCGGAGGGTTCCAGCGCCTGGCGCAGGCGTCGAATGTGGACATCCACGGTACGTTCCTCGACGAACACATGGTCGCCCCAGACCTGGTCGAGCAGCTGGGCACGACTGTATACGCGTTCGACATGGGTCATGAAGAAGTGCAGCAGCCGGAACTCTGTCGGTCCGAGATCGACGATCTGGCCGTTGGCACTGACACGATGCGTGGTCGGCGAGAGTTCAACCCCTTCCACCCGGACCGTCTCTTCGCTCATTTGCGGTGCGCGGCGGCGCAACACGGCGCGGATTCGCGCCATGAGTTCGCGCGGCGAGAAAGGCTTGGTGATGTAGTCGTCGGCACCAGATTCCAGCCCGGATATCTTGTCGCGCTCGTCGGTGCGGGCAGTGAGCATGATGATGGGGATATCCCGCGTGCGCTGGTCTGCGCGCAAACGCCGCGCCAGCTCGACGCCGGAAGTGCCGGGTAGCATCCAGTCGAGCAGGATGAGGTCGGGCAATGCGCGGTTGATCTCGGCCGATGCGCTGGGCACATCATAAGCCTGGATCGCGCGGAAGCCGCATTGCGCCACGTTGAATGCCAGCAGTTCCTGGATCGCCGGTTCGTCTTCCACTATCAGTATGTTCGCGCTCGTCATCTTTTCTCCATCGGTTTCATGTCACCTGGCTTGCGATGGTATGAAAGAATTATGACAATAACATGACAGTCGTGACTAATGGTCGCTCCGATGGGTCGGATGGTGATGCGGATGTTCGGCCACATGCTCGGTATGGCTGGCGGCGAGGTGATGCAGTCCCGCATGTTCAGGCACCTGCGGCAGAGGCCTGGCTACGATGCTGGGCAGCAATGAACCGATAACCATGCCGAGGGCGCTGGCAATGACACCCGCAAACTGGGCCGGGAAGAAGGGGTCTTCCGGCCCGAATATCAGGATGGACAGCCACACAGACAGGCCGCTGAAAATGGCCGCCAGCGCGCCCTGGGTGGTGGAGCGCTTCCAGAACAGCCCGGCCACCAAGGGAACGAAAGCCATGACCAGCGTGATCTGGTAGGCGTTTTCGACCATCTTGAAGATGCTGGACTTGGAGTTCATCGCATAAAGCGTGACGACGACGGTGAACGCCAGCGTCACGCCGCGCATGGTATGCAGCATGCTGCGATCGGACAGCCGGTGCCCGATCATCGGCTTCAGGATGTTCTCGCTGAAGGTGACGGAAGGCGCCAGCAGCGTCGCCGACGCGCAACTCTTGATGGCGGAAAGCAGCGCACCGAAGAACATCACTTGTGCGAACAGATGCACCTCAGGCCGCAGGATCAGGCGCGGCAGGATCATCTGCGGGTCGGTATCGATCAGGCCGCTCACCATCCCGGGGTCGATCAGCGTGGCCGAATAGGCCAGGAACATCGGCACGAAGGCGAACAGGAAATACAGGCCGCCGCCGAACACCGAGCCCCAGATGGCGATCTTCTCGGTCTTCGCCGACTGTACCCGCTGGAACACGTCCTGCTGCGGGATCGAACCGAACATCATGGTGATCCAGGCCGCCGCGAACCCGATGACCTCCCTGGCATCCAGCGCTGGCCAAAACTCTAATTTGCCCGCCTGCACGGCATGACTGACCACCGTCCCCACGCCACCCACCTCGCCGCTGATCTCGTAGCCGATGAACAGCATGCCGATCACGATGATGATCATCTGGATGAAGTCGGTGATCGCCACCGCCCACATGCCGCCGAAGAACGTATAGATGAGGATGGTGCCGGAGCCTATCCACATCCCCATGACCTTGCTGATCTCGCCGCCCGACACCACGTTGAACACCAGGCCGAGCGCGGTGATCTGCGCCCCCACCCAGCCGAGGTAGGAGATCACGATGGCGATGGTGGTCAGCACCTCGACGCTGCGGCCGAACTTCTTTTTGTAGAAATCGCCTATGGTCAGCAGGTTCATGCGGTACAGCGGCGCGGCGAAAAACAACCCGACCAGGATCAGGCACATGGAGGCGCCGAAGGGATCGGCGACGACGCCGTGCAATCCTTCCTTCAGGAAAGTCGCGGGGATGCCGAGCACCGTTTCGGACCCGAACCACGTGGCGAACACCGTGGCGGTGACCATATAAAAAGGCAAGTGGCGCCCGGCGATGGCGAAATCGCGGGTGTTATGCACACGCGTGGCCGCATACAGGCCGATGCCGACCGAAATGATCCAATAGGCGATGACGAACCACAACAGCATGTGAGTTTCCTGCGATTGACGATGGCGCTTATTTTATCAGCGTTCCCGAAAAGGAGCAGGCTGCAGACCGATGGTCCGGGTTCCAGCCGACAGGCGATTTGCTCGGCTTGCGATGCACAGTCAAATACAATCGCGTAGCGGCATGTCGCCCAGCCTGTACGCCGATGCCCGGGCAATCGACGGCTTTGCCTCCTGACTTTGCGAAGGATATTGACAAGAAAGGCATTCGTAAATTGCAGTTGAAATTCACTTAAAGCTCTCCAACCTCGATTAACGCTTGCCGGCGTTGATATCTCCAATCCAAAGTACGGCGGCTCTTTGTATTCTTGTGTTGATGGCGAGTACAAGCCATAGCGTGCAAGAAATCGATTGTTTTGACTTTGGAGGTCGGATTTTCTATCCTCCGCCGATGAGTCTCAGCCAACCTGATCAGTGTTCGTTGTGGGGCAGCATCCCGACGCAGACCTGAATGAGGCAGTGGACGATTGCGCGCTGGCTGAAGCGGCAGGTGTACTGGCAAAACGGACGGCATGGTAAGTCGCGGATAACGGCACATTAAAATCAGAATACAAGGTAAGTCGTGCATGAAACATTCAGGTCTAATTGGTTTGCTCTTTCTAAGCGTGTTATCCACCACCGGACTGTTGAGTGCCTGCGGTGGCAATGGATCGGTCACCACCTCGTCGGGTGGTAGCGGTGGTTCATCTGGCACCGCCGGCTCTGTCGCTCCTTCCAAGGGGTGGACCACCGTAAAGATGGGCGGAGGCGGGTATATCCCCGGCATCATCTACCACCCGACCGTGGCCAATTTGCGCTACGCCCGAACCGACATGGACGGCGTGTATCGATGGGACAATGGCATTTCCCAATGGACTGCACTTACCGACGGTTTTGCTCCGGAGGATGGCGGCAATGAAGGTGCCGAGAGCCTGGCCGTCGATCCCTCGGATGCAAGCAAGGTGTACATGACGACGAGCATGTCTGTTTCCTATGGAAACGGACGGTTCTATTACTCGTCCAATCAGGGCAACACCTGGAGTTACGTGAGCCTCCCCTTCCCGGTAGGGTCGAATAACCAGGGCCGGGCGATCGGAGAACGGTTGGTGGTCGACCCCAATCTTCCCTCGACGATGTTCTATGCATCGCGGACGGCGGGGCTTTGGAAAAGCACGAACTACGGGCTGAATTGGAGCCAGGTCACATTGCTGTCAAATTATGTGATGACAGCAGCCGACATGACTAACTCCAACGGCGGGAGCCCCATCGGGGTGGAGTTCGTTGTGTTTGACACCACGGTCCAGACGACGGGCTTTACGCCGACGGGGAACGCCACCCAGACCATCTACGTCGGGGTCGCCCCCGACTACAAAGTCCTTGCGGGACTCTCCTCCTATCTCTACAAGTCAACCGATGGCGGAGCCACCTGGACCGGGATCGCGATTCCCGCTGCTGTGACGAGCGCGACGACCGGCACACCTCCTGCTCCTGTTCTGCCTTATATACCTCACGTGGCTCGGGCTGCCGACGGAATGCTCTACATTCCTTTTGCATCGAGCTCGGGGCCTGGTAGCGGCGCCCCCTCGTGGCTATATAAGTTTGACGGCACGAATTGGACGAAGCTGCTGGACTCCTCCATGGGGCCCTACTATGGCGGTATTGGAGGTCTTTCCGTTTATGGTACCGGCGCGACAACGAAAATTGCTTTTGGCGTATCCGGCACATGGGGGGACGCTACCTGGGTGCAGATTGCGATGGCCTCCGCTGACGCCGGCGCTACTTGGCACGAAATCGGAAGATCCGGTGACACCAATGGAAGCCTGAATTACCACGATGTGAGCGGTTACTGGGGGTGGGTCGACGATTTGCAGATCGATCCTTTCAACCCGAATCACGTGACGTATGGGATAGGTGGCGGGATCATGTCAAGCACCGACGCCTTTTCAGCGTCAGGCTGGCTTCCTCACTGGACCTTTGACGTCAACGGCATCGAGGAAATGGTCAACCTGGTGATGACGGCACCGCCCCCCACGGCCTCGTACGCGCTGCTCAGCGGGCACGGTGACACCGGCCTGTACGTCAATACCTCGCTGACGAGCTCGGCAAACAATCGGTCACCCGGTTTGGGGGGCGGAAATGGGACGGGAATCGACATGGCGTGGAACAACCCCGCCTACATCGCGGCGGTAGGAACCTATGTCACATCGAAAGGGGCGTACTCGACCGACTCGGGTGTCACCTGGACGAACTTCCCGACTGTACCGCCGACCGCGTCGAACACCGGGGATCATTCCCGAGTAGCGGTGACTGCCGACGGTTCCAATGTGATCTGGTCCGTCGCGGGTCAGATTCCCTACTACACGACCGACAACGGAACCACCTGGAAGGCCACCAACCTTCCGGCCCCAGCGTCTGCGTACAATGCCTCCTATCATATTGCCGCCGACCGAAAAAACCCGCTCAAGGTTTACGCTTACGACCATGGGGGGGATTGGTGGAATCCTCCTGGTTCAGGAAAGTTCTACTATTCCACTGATGGGGGGCACACCTTCACCGCCAGTACTCAAACCTGGGATCCTTACGGGTTCAACAACACTGACTTGGCGGTCAACCCTTTCGCCGAGGGCGATCTCTGGCTGGCCGACGCCAACAACCTGTGGCATTCCGTCGACTCTGGCGTCACCTGGACGAAGCTGACAGGAACCTTGGTAGGAACAGGAAACACGACCCAGCACGGCGCCATGAAAGTCGCATTGGGAGTGCCTGCTGCGGTTTCATCCTACTCGGCAGCGGTCTACTTCGTGGGAAGACTGCTCACTGGAGGAGTCTACGTCTACGGAGTATATCGGTCTGACGACGCAGGGGCTCACTGGACCCGGATCGACGACGACAATCACCGTTACGGCGGTGTCGGCGGCATCGTCGCCGATACGCGGGTCTATGGACGGGTGTTCCTTGCGGGTCGAGGAATGGACTACAACTACTGAGTTGGCTTTGTTAATCCGAAGTGTCCCAGAGCATCAATAAAAGGGCATTGTTGCAGTTCGCACTCAATGTGCTATTCATAGCCGAACTTCAATATCGACCGGCAATTACAATTTAATGCAGAATGACCAACTTGGCGCAAGTTACCAAATCAACCGCAGATTACGGATGCCCATAATGACAAGACATTTCCGTACCATATGCTCCGTCCTGCTTGTGCTTGCCATGGCTACTGGCTGCGCGGCACCCAGGCCGGTGCCGTTTCAACTTGTCGATTCCGAATCCAGGGTACAGAAAGGGGTGATCTTCCCGGGCAAGCAGCTGATTGAAGCAAGGATTGATGGACAGTTATACAAGGGGTTCTATATCTTTGCCACCGGCGAGGCCTATTCTGAAACCTTTGGAGGCTGGCGATCTTTCCCGCGAGATACGCAAACGACGTTCTCTTCCAATTCCGCACGAGCCCAGTTGGTATCCGATAAAGGACAGCGCTTGAGCTGCGAGTTCCTGTTCGAATCAAGGCGCGCCATCGGCGAATGCCGTTCGCCTGCGGGCGTGGTTTTTCAATTGATCGCGGACGGTAATTGAACGCCGTGCCGGGGATCGCGCGACTTCTGCCCGCACACAGAAAATTTGACGAGGGACCCGGCTCCTCATCCCTTTCGCTTCCATTGCGCCGATTAGACTGTCACCCTCACATCCATGCCCAGCATGCGTATACGCGCAGCGAAGCTTTCCATCTGCTCGCTCGACAGGGCAGATAATCGGGGAGCCTCCACCTGCAGCGAAGGGCGTGCCAGACCATAGAGCAACACACCCTGCGGTTTGATGCCACCGCGCAACAAGCCCTTGATGAAATTCACGTAGTCATCTTCGTCCTGTGCGCCCGGTGCGGCGCCATCCAGCGCGAACCAGCAGGTCTGCAGCCAGGTGTCGGGGCAACATGCGATCGCGGCAACCAGGTTCTGCCGCACTTTATCCATCGTTGTTTTGGTGTCGTTGATCCGCTGCATGCCTGCCTCGCTGGCGCGATCGAGTTTGAACCAGACTTCCCCGTTGAGTTGCGCCATACGGCGCAGGCCCTGCTGCACGTTGTCGCGCTGTATCAGGCTCCCGTTAGTGATAAGCACCAGCTTGAGGTCCTCGGGCTTGTGCCTGGCGATGACCTCGATGACGTCGGCGAATTCCTGCGCGCTGGTCGGTTCGCCGTTGCCAGAGATGGCGATGTCGTTGATTCGGCGTGCTTCGGGCGGCACGTGTTGCATGAAATCGCCGTGCTGCAATTCGTGCAAGAATCCGCCGAGTTCTTTTTCCAGCAACGGCAGGTCTACGGGAGGTGCGGTGCCCCGGGCAAGATCGGGCACCTGGCAGTAGATGCAGCGCCAGTTGCAGGCATTGTTCGGATTGAGGTTGATGCCGATGGAGACGCCGCCCGCGCGGCGCGAGACAACCGGATACACATAACGCAGCCCGGCGCTGTCGCGGCTATGGTCGGTGATGCTCAGCATGGGGAGTTCATCAGTCATGACTCATTGCCAATTCGGACTGCCCGCTCGCCCTGGGTGTGTCTAAGGATGAATGAGCTGCACGGCATGGGCTTCGACGGGCTCGGCCCGAACGCTTGGGTGAATGGCGACGAACTCACGCTGGTCCGCCGCCTGTAAGCTGTGCTCAAGATTTGACCAGCGGCAGATACTGCGCCGGGTCCACGGGCCGGCCGAACTTGCGGATCTCGAAATGCAGCTCGACCTGGCTGGCGTCGGTGTTGCCCATCTCGGCGATTTTCTGCCCCTTGCTGACGTTCTGGCCCTCCTTCACCAGTATCTGGTCGTTGTGCGCATAGGCGCTGAGGTAGGTCTTGTTGTGCTTGATGATGATGAGCTTGCCATAGCCGCGCAATCCGCTGCCGCTGTAAACCACCTTGCCCGCCGCGCTCGCCACGACAGCCTGACCGCGCCGGCCGACGATATCGACGCCCTTGCGGTTATCGCTCTCGGAAAATCCGGCGACCATCTTGCCGTTGGTCGGCATGCCCCATTCCAGCGGCTCTTCGTCATCCGCCGCGCGTGCCGAAGCGCCCGCCGGCCTGACCGGCACGGCAGCCACAACCGGGGTCGCCGCCACCGAGGCCGCCGATTCGTTCTGCAGGCGTTCAGCCTGTACCAGGGCATTATCGGTATAAACCAGTTTGCCCACCTTGGGGTAACTCTTGATCGCGCCCTGCTCGGGAACCTGCGAAGCCATCACCGGCCTGGGCACGTCTCTGGGCGCCGAGCCCGCAACCGGGATATGCAGTTGCAGCTGCTGCCCGATCTTGATCGCCGCCGGGTTGGCAAGATGGTTCCAGTCCGCCACGTCGCGGTAATCCACACCATTCAGGAAGGCGATGCTGTAAAGCGTGTCGCCCTTTTGCACGACATATGTCCGCGTAACGGTCTCGTAGTCGGAATCCATGACCGGTACCGGCTTCTTCGCGGCCGCTTGCGATGACGCACCCGGAATCTTGTCCGCACCATACTCCATCACGGGAGCACGGTGCCCGTTCGGAGCGGTAGTCGCACAGCCTGCCAGTACGACAATGGCCAGCGTCAACGTCCCCTGCCGCAGAATCTGTCTGTTCATGCTTTCCCCATCACCAACGGTACGAATTTCACGGCTTCCAGCCGGCTTTCGCGAAAGCCGTTCTCTTCGCGCTCGATCAGATACAGGTATTGTTCCTGAGTTCCCATCGGCAGCACCATTCTACCACCGACCCCGAGCTGCTCCCGCAGCACGGCGGAGAGCGCGGGGGCGGCGCAGGCCATGATGATGCCGTCGAACGGAGCCGCGTCCGGCAGGCCTGCGGCACCGTCCGCATAACGCAGATTGACGTTGAATATCCTGAGTTCACGCAGCGTCTTTCGGGCGCGTTCATGCAAAGGCTGTATGCGCTCGACGGAGTAGACCTCCTTCGCCACCTTCGCCAGCACCGCGGCCTGATAACCGCAGCCGGTCCCGATCTCCAGTACGCGGTTGAGCTGCATGCCGTTGCGCAGGACTTCCGTCATGCGCGCCACCGTGTATGGCTGGGAGATGGTCTGCCCATGTCCTATGGGCAGGGATACATCGTCGTACGCGCGCGTTGCCAGGGCCTCGTCGATAAAAATATGGCGCGGCACTTCGCTCATCGCCGCCAATACCGTTTCGTCCCGGATACCTTCGGCGCGCAAGCGTTCTATCAGCCGGCCGCGCGTGCGCGCAGACGTCATGCCGATGCCGGCGTGGCGCAAGTTCACTGTTGCGTCCCCATCCAGGAGCGGACCGCATCCAGCTGGCCGTATTGGGTCAGGTCGATCTGCAGTGGCGTGATGGAGACCCGGCGTTGAGCTGTCGCAAAGAAATCCGTGCCCTCGCCCGCGTCCTGCGCCTTGCCCGCCGCGCCGACCCAGTACACGGGCTGGCCGTGCGGGTTGCTGCTCTTGACCGCCGGTTCGGCCTTGTGTCGTTTGCCCAAGCGCGTGACTTCCATGCCCTGCAGTTGATCGTGCGGAATGTCCGGCACATTGACGTTCAGCAGCCAGGGATGCGAATTCGCCTGTGTCATGAAGCGTTGTACCAGGTCCACCGCTACCTTGCCGGCCGTGTCGTAATGCACGGGTTCATGCCGCGCCATCGAGATCGCGATGGCGGGAATGCCGAGCAGGAATCCTTCGGTCGCCGCGGCGACCGTGCCGGAGTAAATGGTGTCGTCGCCCATATTGGCACCCGAGTTGATGCCTGATACCACGATATCGGGCTGCGTATCCAGCATGCCGGTGACAGCCAGGTGCACGCAATCGGTCGGCGTACCGTCGACATAGTAGAAACCGCTCGCTGCCTGGCGCAGATTGAGCGGGCGATTGAGCGTGAGCGAATTGCTCGCACCGCTACGGTCGCGTTCGGGTGCAACCACCACGACGTCTGCGATAGCGGAAAGGTGTCGAAACAGGCAAGCCAGGCCCGGCGCAAAATAGCCGTCGTCGTTACTGATCAGAATGCGCATAGGGCAACAAGAAGCTGAAGAGGAGAAGAGCCAATGGATATCATAGTCGTGTGCGATCGTGTTAGCGCGTCAACCGCGGATCGCGGAAACGAATGTTAGCTGCCTTTCCACTTTGCTTCCAGCCCGATCTGCCGGCCGTTCGATCCAGTCCGGGAGGCCATTCCGGATTGCCCTCCCGGCAGGCAACCGGATCCGCCCGAGCTTGCGGCGATTCTCGCATATCGACAACCGGCAGGAGTTATCCGCGCAAAACCGCCTTGCTTCCGGTTGGAAATCACGCATCGCGCGATTGTCATGCGTTCCGGAATTGACCGCTCTCGCACGCAATCGGCCGGAGACTCTCCATAGCGTATCCGAATTTTCCCCGCCAAGCCGAGTACCCGCAATTTTCGCGGGGACAAGATCGTAACTTAATAATTCTATTGAATAAATTAATCTCACCACAATTCCACAACCAAGCAAATGGATTAACTTGTGCAGTTAACCCATTAATAATAATGAGAAAAAACAGAGAAAAATGTTGACTTTTTGCTTGGCTTTGTTAGATTAAAAATCCAGAGGCGTGATTTCATTGAAAGGTTAGCCTTGTATAGCCAGATATCCGAACCTCAGATCATCAAGTGCTTGTATGGCATGAGTGGTCATTCGGGGATTTTATCCTGTGGCGAATTATTGACTGGCAATTTTTCATTGGTTACGCGCAAGCATGCAAAAATCTGATCAATCCATTCGCAATCGCTTGTTGGTAGCCCGGCTACCGGCAATGCCGCAGATACTCGTCAAACTGATCGACCTCTGCCAAAGAGACGATGCAGGCATGGGCCAGGTTGCCAAGCTCATTGCGCACGATGCGGGCATGACCGCCAAGATCCTGGGCATCGCCAACAGTTCCGCTTATAGCCACAGCAGCCTCCAGTTGGGATTGGCGCAATCACTCAATACGCTCGGTATCGAGATGATCAAGACCCTGGTGATCAACGAATCGGTATTTCAGACGTTCAGCAGTTTCTCCCGCTTGAACCGCGCGGATCTTCGCAGCTTCTGGCTGCACGCGCTTAAGACGGCGGTAATTGCCCGCGAGCTGGCAAAGAAGATGTCCTACCCCCGCAGCGAGGAAGCCTATCTGGCCGGCTTGCTGCATGACGTCGGGCGGTTGGCACTGTTAGGTGCCGCACCTCACGAGTACGCTTCGAATTTCATGGCGGAGGACGATGAGCATCTATGCTCGATCGAAACCGGCTCCCTGGGGATTTCCCATGCGGAGGCCGGGGCATGGCTCATCGAACAATGGAACCTTGATTCCTTTCTGGCCGACAGTGTGCTTTACCACCATGAACCGATCGCACGTTTGCAGGCCGCGCATCCGCTGATCCGTCTTGTTTGTCTGGCGCATCTGCTGGGCTGTTACAAGAGCGACAGCCCGGCGCTGGAAGGCGCTGCCGCCCTGTGTGCCGTCGACGAAACGGACATACAAGCGATCCTGGGCAGCGTGAACGACTATACAAAGACCGCGGCCACTTATTTTGGCATCGACCTGACCGATGCCGACCAAGCCTTGCCGTCCGCCGAATATGTGCCGCAGGAACCTGCCGCGAACCGGGTTGAGGAAAGGCTTGCGGATGAGGTTCGCAACATGGCCATGATATCGGCATCCGTCCAGACTTTTTCGGGTATCCGAAGCGCCAAGGAACTGCTCGAGTCCGTCACCCGGTCAGCGCGCGTCCTGTTCAACTTCGAAGACATGGCCGTCTTCCTGCAAGATGCCAACGCGCAGGCGCTGGTGGGTTTCCCGATCGGGGATCGCCAGCAGCGCCTAAGCGGGTTCTCAATACCGCTGGCCGCCGGCGGAATCCTGGCCGAGTCAGTCTCCAGTCGGCGGATAACCTTTGCGAAACGCGGCGACAGCTCGCTCGGCCTTGTCGAGGAACAACTGCTGAGGGCCATGGGTACCGAATGCCTGGCCTACATCCCGCTGTCTACCGGGCAATCCGGCCTGGGAGTTCTGGTAGGGGGACTGTCGTCAGTGCAATTCGATGAACTCTGGGGCCAGGAGCGATTCCTGAAGTCATTCGCGACACAGGCAGCCGCATCGCTGGAGTCATCCACGGCTGCACGCAACGAAATGGAAAAGCACATCGCCAGGGTAAATGAAGCCCATCGGGAAGCATCGCGCAAGATCGTCCACGAAGTGAACAATCCCCTGTCCATCATCAAGAACTATTTGGGCGTCCTTGACGACAAACTTGCGAATCAGGAGCCGGTCACCGAAGAGCTATCGATCCTCAACGAAGAGATCGACCGCGTCAGTCGCATCGTCGGCGGGTTTGCCGACCCGCAGTCTCCTCCGCGAGAAGAGACGACGGAGGTTAACGCCGTTCTCAAAGATGTGGTACGGTTGTTCTCCATCAGCCGCTTCTTGCCAGCCTCCGTGAAGATTGTTGTCAAAACGACTGACCAGCCTGACGTGATGCCAGGATCTGCCGACTCGCTCAAGCAGATACTCCTGAATCTGATCAAGAACGCAGTAGAGGCATTGCCCAAAGGAGGGGTAATCGGGGTCAGGAACAATGGGCACGTGCAGCGTGAAGGCCGCGCTTACATCGAGTTGCGTATCAGCGATAATGGAGCCGGTATCCCGGCAGACGTCCTGGCCAACCTCTTCTCGCCAGTGCACAGCAGCAAGGGCGGGGAAAATCGCGGACTGGGCTTGAGTATCGTCCACGGGCTGGTCAAGAAGATCAACGGCTTGATCAGTTGCCGCAGCGGAGAATCGGGAACAACATTCGAGATTCTCCTTCCCGCTCATGAGGCTGCCGGCAAATACGGCAGCGAGCCGAAGCAAGTCTCGAAACATGAGGTGAGTTGAAGATGAACACTACTGAAGATCATAAGTTGACATTTATGAACTTTACCTCTGGCCTGATGGGTGGAGCGGGGGCGCCGATCGATATGAAGGCGCCGCCCCGCGTTCTGCTGGTCGACGATGAGCCGAGGATGCTCAGCAGTCTGGCCGAACTTCTCAAGACGGGCGGCTATCAGCTGGATACTGCCGGAACCGGTTTCGAAGCGATCGATCGCCTGGGCAAGGGCAGGTTTGACCTGGTTATCCTCGATATGACGCTTCCGGACATGACCGGTCATGAGGTCATGGACTTCATCATCTCAGGCGATGCGAGCACGGATGTGATCGTCGTCAGCGGGAACAACGATATCGATTCGGCGATCGGAGCGCTGAAGCGCGGCGCATTCGACTACTTGCGCAAACCGTACGCTCGCGAAGAACTCCTCAAGACGGTCGGAAACGTCCTGAAGCAACGCGCCCTGAAGGCGGATAACCAGCGGTTTGCATGGCAGCTTGAAAATTCCGAAAGAGTCTACCGGTATTTCGTCGAGAACTCCCCGGACATCATCTACACACTAAACAATGAAGGCATGTTCACATTTGTAAACAACCGGGTCGAGCAACTGCTCGGCATGCCGCGCGAGGAGCTGATCGGCAAACACTATTCTTCCCTGGTCCACGATGAAGACAGCGAACTGGCCCGCTACGTTTTCATGGAGCGCAGGGTCGACGAACGCGCCTCGCGCAATATCGAGCTGCGCCTCAGAAGCCACAAGGGATACTGCGAAAGCCGCACATTCGAGAACTCCCTGCTGACCATTTCGTTCAGTTCGATGGGAATGTATGCGGTGAACCAGAGCGATAACAACCCGGAGTTTCTTGGAACCTACGGCGTTGCGCGGGACATCACGGATCGCAAGCGCGCCGAGGAACTGATCGCCTATCATGCCTATCACGACATACTGACCGACCTGCCCAACCGGGTACTGTTCAAGGATCGTCTGGGGCTGTCGATCATTCAATCGCAACGGAACGAGACCAAACTGGCGGTCATGTTCATAGACCTCGACCGCTTCAAACTGGTCAACGACTCGATGGGTCATGTCAGGGGCGACGAGCTCCTGCAGCAAGTCGCCGTTCGACTGAAGGAATGCTTGCGCAGGAGCGACACGCTGGCCCGCCTGGGGGGAGATGAATTCGTGCTGTCCATCCCGGACTTGCGGGACAGGCAGGACGTCGCGGAGATCGCGGAGAAGTTTCTCGATTGTCTGCAACAGCCGTTCTTCCTCGGCAGCACCGAAGTGCGGATTTCGGCCAGCATCGGTATTGCCATGTACCCGGATGACGGCTCGTCCATCGAGGAACTGGTGCGGCATGCCGACCTGGCCATGTACCACGTCAAGGCGCAGGGGAAGAACGGCCACGCTTTCTACGACAACTCGATGGTTGATGCCTCACACCAGAAACTGGTCGTCGAGCAAGACCTGCACAGGGCGCTGGAACGCGGCGAACTCGAAATGTACTACCAGCCGCAAGTAGATGTTTTGACCGGCAGGATCGTGGCCGCAGAGGCCCTGATGCGCTGGAATCACCCGGAGCGGGGCTTGCTGACGCCCAGCGAGTTTTTGCCTTTTGCAGAAGAAAACGGCCTCATGATCCCCATCAGCGACTGGATGCTCGAGTCCATATGCAACGACCTGATCGAGTGGAATACGGCATTGAGCGAACCGGTCAGGGTGGCGCTGAACCTTTCGCCGCAATACCTGGAGCGGGGAAAGTTCGTCGAGAAGCTGACCAGCACACTGAAGCGTCACGATATTTCCCCGCAACAAATGGAAATTGAAGTCACGGAAAACACGTTCATACGCAACCCCGACCACGCGATAGAGCAATTCAACAGACTGTGCCAGCTCGGTGTGAGCATCGCGATCGACGACTTTGGCACCGGCTATTCATCTCTCGCGTACCTGCAACGATTCTCGATCCATACGCTCAAGATCGACCAGTCCTTTGTGAAGGAAATCCACTGGGAGAGTGCCCATTCGCCCATCATCATGGCCATCATTTCCATCGCCAAAGGGCTCGGCCTGAACGTGGTCGCCGAAGGCGTGGAGACAGAAATCCAGTCGCGATACCTGGAACGCGCCGGCTGCAATATCATGCAGGGATATTTGTACCACCGCCCGATTCCCAAGGGAAAACTGATACAAAAGCTGATCGAGCTGGAATCGGATCGGCTGGACCAGACCTTGGAACAGGCCGGCGCGAAATAATCCCAAGACCATGCACTGGAAATACGGCTTCGGGAATCCCCGGAAGAAGCGGCTGAACCACGCCGCTGACCAGGCCGATTGGCCCCTCCTGTCAGGGAGTTTGGAAAACACGACTCAGGACCAATTTGATTGGTCGGGGTGAGAGGCGTCCCGAAAGCAGATAAAATAAAAGTTGCTATACGGTTTAAATTGCCGTAATGTTTCGCAAAACAAATATCTATCGGCTTTGCGGACATTATGCCCAATGGCACTCCAGCACATTACACACCCATTGCAGTCGATGAGCCCATCGACTTTGCTTCAAAACTTGAGTCCACATCCTCCGAATTATTGACCTCTGCTCTCCCTAAAGGATGGGAGGCCGCTTTAGCCTGGTCCAAGTCTTGCGGCGTTTTAAACGAATTATTGGTCCTACTTGACGCCACCCTCGCCTGGGATCATCCCAACGTTTTCGGCAACCTTCTTTCTCATATTTCCTCTCCAATTTGTATGGAGATGCTGGAAGAGTCGGCTCAAACCGAGTTTGCCGCTAAAGTTTTATGGAAATTAGCTTTCGCAGCGTCAAAAAAACCAACCATCCTGCCTCAATACCCTCGGTTAACCGACAAAGTCGCAGCTTCCAAGCAATTCAAAGGTGACACTCCAACGCTTTATATAATTGCTCTAATAGTTGAACGCTCCCCTCCGGGTACAATGGCAGATAGGGAGTGGTTCTTCACTTTGCGCTTATGGGTTCTGACGCACGCGATCAATCGTGCGAAGCATGAGAACATCCAAGATCAACATCTGCGCCTTGTCGCTCAAAAAATTCGTCTCGGCTGTGCCGAAGCTGACAACTGGCGGAAATTATTCCTCAGTCTGCGTACCACGGCCCTCGATTTTGATGCCCTGAATAGGCACTTATCTCACAAGTCCGAAAAGCTAATTAGTGCACACTCTCTGAAATCCACTGAAATCCAGGTACTCCGCACACTAATAAAAGTTGCAAATCGAGAGTCTAGCCAAGACGCGACAACTCACGTCAAACCGCGATATTTAGATACAGCGAAATTGCTAGCGGATAAACTGGACAAGATTTCCAGACCTGAATTTCGAACAATTATCGAAGATGATGATCAGTCGCCTGGCGCTGCAGAGTACATACAGGCAAGCGAAGACGGCGAATCTGACGATCTGGCACAAACAAAAACCGATGAAACACGCTCGTACGCCCATCAGCGTCTGCGATCAACGGGCATCCTGCTTTATGATAGCGAAGACCTCCAACATCTACCATGGTCTTGGGGAAGGCCCAATCGTTTCGAGATGTCGCGACTTGACGAGTGGACCACGCAAAACCTCACCTCATCCGACGAAAAAGTTAGTACCTTAGCCGGAGTCACCTGGATAGCCGGCCACTCTGGGCGCTCGATGCGCCGTGCACTCGATATCAAAATTACCGCGGAAATTTCATCGGAATGGTGCCTGCACCCAAATTGCCGCACCTTGATGCGTTTGCCACCCCAACGCATCCCTGGATGGGATCCAGAGACCGATGAAGATAAAGCGTGGGTTACCCCTATGGCAACAAGCAATACCTTGCATTTGCCTGATGAGGTAGCGCATGTATTTCAGGAGCGATTGAAGCGAATGCCAGATGCAAGTTGTATAGGCGAACTATGGGACACAAGCTGGGAGAATTCTCCGGAGAGTGCGTTTCGCGCACAATTGAAGCATGACATTCCCAGATTGACACCGGGTATGCTGGGCAGTGTGTTGCCGCAAAGAATTTTCTCGGCCAGTGGAGATGCCACCTTTGCCAGGTTGCTGAGCAGCCATCCTAACTCCGCCCTGCCGGGCGCGAGCTCATATGCCGCCTGGACCACTATACAGGTCGGTCAAGCGCTAACAGGGCAAGACGAGAACCCTCGGCCGCACCTTGTTCCGGAGACGATCAATGCGATCGGTAGCCGACTTGACCCCATTGAGGAGCTTCTAGTTCAGGCCATTCATCAAGCTAGCAAGAAATTGGATGTACTGCGCCATGACGGCAATCCCCTTGCGTTCCATAACGCATATGTAGCCTATCTGACCGTGGCTTTGCTGGCGGCAACCGGCGGCCGCCCGATCATAGATCCTTTCGAGACCATTGCTCACTTCGACTTTCAACAGTCGTTTGTTTTTATAAATGACAAGGTCAGCGGGAAATTGCGTCAGGGACGTCTCGTGCCGCTGCCGCAAGAATTATGCGAATTGATACAGTCATATTATCTGCCGCATCTGGCTAAGCTTGCACTTGCGCTCCAGGAGGCTAACCCTATCCTGGCGAATGAAATTTCTATTCTTGCCACCGGCAAACTGTGCAGTTCCATGCCTTTTTTGTTTTTCATGTCGCCGGAAATCACGTGGACGTCAGTCTCTGAAAAAGAAATTACAAGGCTAGGACTGTTTAATTGGCCACTACCCCTGAATTTATTCAGGCATCGGCTGGCCACAAGGCTGCGACGCGAATTCGTCAACCCTGAAATCATAGATTCAATCTTGGGACATGGTGAGTCCGGGGCGACAACGCACGGGGACTACTCCTTTAGGATTTGGATTCGGGATATGTCAGCCACACGCCTATCACTAGAAAAGGCTTTCCGCGAACTAGGATTTCTATTCATAAATAGTTGGGATGGCGCACCTCCCCAAATAGCACCAACGTCTAGGAGTGAAAATGTCGACGCCTATTTTTCTGAAACGATTTCATTCGGATCAAAGGCACGTGAGCAAAACCGGAAAGTTCAAATGTTCTCGACGATTCGTGATGCTCGCCTGCAACTGGAGCAATTTCTTGGAACTAGATCCTTGGCGGATCTTACCGAAGACGAGATTGACGTGCTTACAAGAAAACTCCTGTTCAAGGGCGATGGTCTTCCACATCCCAGTGGCTTTCTCAAATATCAGTATCTGATGCGGAGAATCGAGAGGCTGTGGAAGAAGAAAGGAAAGAGAGTACGTCTGACCAAGCGCTTCATGCCGAGAATTCAAGAAGAGAGTCCATTCACGGAATTCGCTCCGGGAGCGATGGCGATATTTCATGAGCTTCAGGAAAATATGGCGGCGATTTCGAAAAGTATCCGGCCTGGCAAACTCAGCTTGCGTGACTGCTCTGTGATTGCGGCAGTTCTACTCTGCATCGAGAATCGGATATCGTCGAAAGTAATTCTAGGCGATGTGCTCAGGGCCAGGAATTTCTGGTTGGCAAACTTGAAGGGGGTCTTCTATTTCGAGCATTCATCTCGCCTTTCGACAAGCGAAACAGAAGCTCCAGTTCAACGGTTCCAAATTTCAACTCTATCGGCAGTACTAATTGACCGCCTTCTGGACTCTAAGAATGTTTTGGCAGCAAGACAACCAATTCCGGATTTCCTTCATCCCTTCGTTGACATATTAGCAAACACAGAAAGATTTGCCGAAATAACAAGCGCCGACGAACTCATTAATGTATTGGGACCGATTGTGGCGCAAGTTAATTCGATCACCGATCCAGGCATTCTGGCGGGTTACCGGGATGGAAGGGTTAAATCCTACTCTCTGAAAAGACAGGACTGGTTACGCGCTGAGCTTGGATACGCCGTACAGGTTCCAGCGAGAAGTACGCCCGACGTTGACGAAAAGTCAGCCGTGCGTTCGCCGCACAGAAAGCCCGTTTCGGCCACAGCTCTCATCTCGCAGTCATCTGTAGACGATTTCGCGGCACTTCAAATCGGAGCAAGATCAGCTCTCAATAAAGTATCTGACCTATTGGCGACTTACCAATCAATTCTTCCAACAAAAGTCACTGCAAAGGATCGTGAAAGTCTGGCCAGAAAGCTTCGGGATATTGCGGAAGATAAGACACACTCGACCAGTTCGGCAATTCAGTTGCTGGTGAGATGGGCGCAATCGCTCGTGCATCGGCCCAAGGGAAGCGGTTTTATCAACGTAAAATCAATTGGGCGCTACCTTGTTGCGCTTTCTCCAAGTTTTGATGCTGTAGGTTACGCTGCTGATCTCCTGAAAATGGATGACGAGGATGTGACCATTTTTTATTCTGAAGTGCTGGAGACAAGCAAGGAACGCAAGGTTGTGGACACGCAGTATGTTGCCCGGTGTCTGGTAGATTTCCATCGCTGGGCAAAGAAGAAATATGCAATTGAAGAACCGGCTTGGGAAGAACTACCAGAAACATATGCTGCCGCTGGTGTATCTCCGGGGCTAATCACAGAGAAGGAATATCAAGATGCCTTGCTGTTGCTGCTCCGCCTGCCAGAAAATAGATTGCGGCATCGTCTTGCACCTGCTGTATTGCTATTGCTCTGCTATCGGTTTGGTTTGCGTGGGAGTGAAGCGCTAGGTCTATTGCGTTCAGATGTCGTCATGCTCGAGGAAACCATGGTGGTGTTAGTCCAAAACAACCGGTTTCGTAATTTGAAGACCGTCACATCGCGTCGTCAGGTGCCGTTGGTTTTCAGTTTATCCGGGACTGAGAAAAGGTTGCTCGACCAATGGTTAGCGGAGTTTGCGGCCACGCATGGTTCTAATGGCAACGCCCCTCTGTTTTTTGCTGAGGGCACTGGACAACCTCTTATGGCTATCGGCCCTATTAAATTCGCCGCTATTTCAGTGCTTAAGCTGGTCACCTACAATTCATCGACCAATCTTCACCACGCTCGTCATACTGCCGCGAATTTTGTTGGTCTTGGCGTTAGCCATCTTAAATTGGATATGTGGATTCACGCAGGAACCCGTAGTGGGCAATCTACCATAAATATCGAGCAGATTCTTCTCAGCAAACCGCAGTCCCGCAGCAGGATGTGGGCTGTTTCCAGATTTCTTGGTCATGTCAGAGGACAAACAACCTGTGGCAGCTACCTTCATTTTTTCGGTGACTGGGCAAATAGTCTTTTTCAACCCATTACAAGTCATCAGTGTTCGACTAGGCTGGTGAATGCGACCTATTTGGACGATCTGCCCCGAATCGCGACCATTGAAACTGACCTACTCGACAGTCTTACACCAAAATTTGAAGGACCTACGCCCTTGCGCATGTTGAAATGGTTGCACTTGATTGCACAGGGGCAGTCAGGAACCGCGTCTGGTGCAGCGCTCACATTAGATCCAAAGTTTGTCGAGGAATCTCTAGGGTATGTAACGAGCATCGGAAAGAAAATCAGACTCAGCCAGAAGAGAGAGTCGCAATTGTCAGCAGCAAATGATTCTGAGGAAAAAAATCCTATGGAATTTTTGCATCGAATCAAAGAGCCAGCATGGCAGAGATTATTGCATTGTTTTGTTGAAGCAGAGCTCGAACCTAACGTTATACCGAGCTCAACACCATCAATTCCGCTTACTGATTTGATAATGATGGTTGGTGCTACTCGACAACTCTTGATGTGGAATGATGAGCATTTTCTGTTAATGCGGTCATTGCTTGATTATTTCAACATTGATGATGGCCGCTTCAACCTAGTTCGATCTAACACTGCCAATAGCCGAATTTTAGATTTAGTTTCAAAATATCGGTTTCGGTCCCTAAGCCAGCTTGAAGCTGCCAAGGCATTTCTTGAGTTTAGGAAGAAGAAAAGAATTGCAAAAGAATTAGAGGTGGGTGAGAGTGAAGGCACAAGCAAAAGTCAGCGCAAAGTCAGGAATTCCACAATTCAACTTGACTCTGCATTGGCTGGTGAATTTCAGGTTCTAAAGCGATGCGCGTTTCTGCTGGCAGAAAGCGATGATTTCACAATTCGCAATTCCGTGGAGTTCGTCGTTGTATTTACTGCCTTTACGTTGAGCGTTCGCACATTACATTGACCCGGAAATAATGGCCCCAATAATTGTATGGGGCCATCATGGTGCAACTTAAGAACATACAGCTAAGACTTGGCTGGGCGCTTATTTCTCCAAGTTCATTTCAAGCAGTGTGTTTACCTCTACGCCCTTGCCGTCAATCTCCTTTTGGATGGTAAATTCGTTTTCACTTTCTTCACCAAGCAGAAATTTAAGCTTTGCAAAGTGATTGTTCCGATCAAATAAAACCGATATTTTGCTCACCTTGTTGCGTTCAATAATTTCGAATTTTCTACCATGCAATGATATTGCGTCCACTTTTCCGAAAACCCTTTCTGATACAGGCGCAACTATATTGATAGTGGGTTTTGCCTTGAATTTTCCGGCACATTTTATGGCGAAGTTATTTCCAAGAATGTGAATTGGAGTTCGAAGTTTACTCCCACCAAATTTCTGGAGAAACTTTTTACTCTGCTCTGCAATTAGCTGAATTTGCACTTCACTAAGTTCAGCCACACCTGCTTGCGTTTCCTCTTTATTAGAATTTTCAACGATATTGTTGACTAGCAGCAGACAGGCACTTTGAATGAGGTTGATTTTTTCATGTGATAAATCGACGCCCAGAAGATCAATTGAGCTACCTGAATAGCATTGATTTTCTAACAGTCGATAGTAGTGCTTTACGCTAACTGTCAAATCGATATACTCAAACGTGCCGGTTAACAATTTGCTGATTTCCACACTCATTTTTTTCAACTCTGGCCACTTTATACTGTCGAGATTTCCCTCGCACTTTTGATCAACATGCACAATAGTTACCGGCTCAGCCATTTCCACCGAAAACAAATTTGTGCGAATTTTGTTTGAGGCCGTATAACTATTTTCAATAGGAACTGTTTTTTGCATTTCATTGTTCATAATATTACTCCATTAATTTTTGTAGATAGCAACCACGCTTACGACGCGAGCGTGGTATGTCCTGTGTGTAGCACACGCTACGCGGCGGAATTCCAATGTCGCTGGTGTGATAGTTCTTTCTTGTGACGCTGAAGGGTGTATATAAATTTCAGCCATAGGGCCTCCATGAATTTATTTAAGACGAACAGCATGGCGGCCCTACGAGTGCAAAGTCGTGGATTCATTTCACTGGCCGGTCGCCTGATGCACCAGTGAAATTTTCTGAATATTTGGAATGGTGCCGACGGTGAACCGCAGGCAGAGTTTCAGTTGAGCGGACGCGGTGTCGCGGGGCGCAAGCCGTTAAAGTTATCTGCGCGGTCGCAGACAAGCGATGTTACGCACGAGGCTTTTTGATTGCAGCACTAAGCCGCTAAGAAGCTACCCTAAATTTCAGGGCGCATGTTTCCAACAGTACCACACCGATGTTTTGGTGCTTCCTGTTTTGCTTGCCGGAGACCGGCGAAACCACACCGGAGTGTGGTTTGCGAATTTCGTCGCTTGCGCGATTCAATTCGACTAATTTTTGGATAGCCAACCCGAAGCTGGCTTTGTTTGACTTTGCGAAGTAAGTCTACATCATCTGTCGAATGCTTTGCAAGCCCACAACCATCAGCCGGCATATCTAGAATTGGTAAAGATAAATAACGCCAATCACCTGCGTGAGCAATTTGCTTTAATGAACGATGCACTATGGGCAGGTGAAGGAAAATAATGGCGCCGATTAGCGCGATTTGCCGATTGTTTGGTTACTATAAGTTGAGGTTGCGACGCAGGCCTGCACAGCGTATCAGGAAGGATGAAGGTGCTGTCAAAGGGTCAGAAACCTTGCAATCATCTTATGTATGCGTGATGGTATTGAGATAGTTGCATCGAGCAACGATCCACTTCAGCGCTTCTAAACCTTGACGGTCGATTACGCCGCTCTCCAACTATTCTGCTTCTGCCCTCAGCGTCATGTGTTCAAGTCGCCACTGCGTGAGCAATCGTGACTTGCCCACTGTCATGTCCTCCTCGGAAATGGACATGCAGGTTTTCAGTTCGACACCATGCCATGTGTTGGTGGCCGGCTGAAAATGTTTTTCAGCGAACAGTTTCTCTATCTCCTCCCCAAGAGTTTCTATTTCTTCAGCAACAAGATCGGGTTCATCGTCAGGGGGATAAACGAGCACGATCTTCAATTCATAAGCACTATCATCTGTGCGATCGATCTCCACACCACCGTCGACATCAAAATACACGGCAGACAAGCGCTGTTCGAGTGGCTCTATGAGCTTCGCAAGCCTTTTGTCTACCTTGGATTGAGACAGTCGGCTGTTGAAAGCGTCGGGGAAAGCTGCCCTGTTGTAACGAACAGCCAACCATGAGCGGAGGGTGGAAAGCGAGTGTCCAGGTAAGGAGTACGTGGCATCGGGATTGAAAGCGGCAAGCATCTCTTTTGAAACAATGCATTTCGCTGCTGCCGTCAATTCGATGGTCACTTTCGCGCCGGCCCGAATGGCCTCGAGATGCAAGGTTCGTGGTGATTTTGCCCAGGAGAAGTTTCCATCGGTCGTGGTAGGCAGGCAGCCGATAATGACTTCGACGTCAGGCTCAACGCTAAGGTCATCATTAGCTATATCGCAGTCGTGACTAATTACAACCGCGCATGTCGCTGCTGGCAATTCAGGATGGGCAAACCCTAATTCTGCGACAGCTTCATGTGACAGAACATGCCCTTGACGCCATGGCGTCTCGCGAGTCCAAGTCCCCACGCCGGTCGCCATATTGCTCAAACATCTTCATGAAAAGACGGGCGTCCCATATCCGACACATCAAGATTAGGGGGCTTTCTATCACCAAGCAATGCGTCGAGCTTTTTTCGCGCTGCTGAGCCGCGATGAACGATTCGCATAAGCTTCTGTGCTATCTCCCGACCATCCCCCCCCTCGCTCAGCAGATCGATGAAGGACCTGCCTTGCGCAACAGTTCGCTCCAGCATCGTAGGCGTAGGCTTGAATCCAGACGCAGCAAAAATCTGTGCGGCTGCAGCCAACTGAATAAGTTTGGCTTGATGTTGTTCTTTGGGAAACTCACCAGCCAACCAGTTGTAGAGTGTTTGCCTCGAAACGCCGAACACCGGTGGAAGATGAGACATCGTGCGTCCGAAACCCACCTTTACCTCTTCCATCAGTTCTGCATAGGGAGCGTAAGGAGCTTCGGGAATAACAGGAGCCGCATTTATCAGCTGAAATCGATGATAACCACGACGTGACCTAGAAAAATCCAAGCCCTCGATGCCACCAGTGCCTGCATCACCAAAAGTCGGTAGTGGACCGACACCAACTGGAGCGCGCCAGTAAATTGCCGGCACATGTCCATAATCGTACGCCAGAGCGTCAGCTGCCATGATTACTTGTCCCAAGCTAAAAATGCGTATGGAGTCGCTGCAACCTTGAATGCGTCTCCGATGACCTTGTGAATGGAGTCTAGGTATTTCAATACGGCTGAGGCGGAGAATGGCTCCCGCCCCTCGACAAACCCGTCGTTGTCCAGAATAGCGCTCTTTCCTGTGTAAGACGCGAATCGTTCCGCAAAAACCATATTATTGGACTGCAGATCCGCCGGGAAGGAAAGTGGGCCTTCCTGAATCGCAACACGACTAACCAGCTTAATATTTCCCACCTCGTTAAGCGCCTCTGCAAAGGAATAGAGGGGCTTGCCGCCTAGGCGTGATGCCAGCCCATGAACCTGATCTGCCAGATATTGTTCAATCGTCTCACCCACCTGCGGCATGACTCGGTCGAGATAGCGCAGCCCAACACGCTCAGTGAAGGCAAGGTTCACCGCCTGGTTGACTATTTCCAGCCCCTTCGCGAAACATTCCGAAAATGTTTCGAACTGTCCATACTTAGTTGATTGCAGTGTCAGACTCTGTCCATCGAGAATGAATAAATGTGACTTTTCGACGTTGCCGAATTGAAACCTTTCCTGCGGGACCGGCGTGGGAATAGGCTTGCCGTCCTGCAGAGTAACGTGAATTGTCATGAGTTGCTGGCGCTCGAAATCGGGATAACCTGCATGGCGGAAGCTCTCTTGAATGCCTGGCAGAAAATCGACCAACTTCAAGATTGGATTGAACCGCACCTGCGCCAAAGTAAGGTACACGGGCGGATTCTTTAGGGGGGTACCCATTTTGTCGCCTCCTAGTAGTTGGCGGGCAGTTTACATTTCGGTTTACATAATAGCAAGCATCCGTTTTAGCATTAACTTGGCGGCTAAACTCCAAACATCGCCAGACCGCCAATCTGCCTCTACCCCCCCCAAACCCAAGCTGTATATTCTCGATTGTCCTAGCTTCTCACAAAAGACATCAGCAGATTGATATCGCCTTTATCGGCAGTGCGTAGCGCATTGATATAACAACTGCGCGTTTCGGTAGCCTTAGTGAGGCTTTTGCCGCCCCAAGTAAAACGTGGCAGACCGAGCTTTTGGATTAGAAGATCAGCCATCATCCGTGCATGACGTCCATTGCCGTTTGGAAATGGATGAATCGCCACCAAGCGGTGATGAAAGCGCGCAGCAATTTCATCCGGTGGATAAGTTGCGTGGGCAATCTGGTAGTGCGCATCATTTAGCAGGTCGTGCAACTTCATGCTGACTTGTTGCCAAGCCGCACCAATGTTTTTGTCAGACTTGCGGAAGTTGCCAGCCCAACTCCAAGTTTCACCGAACATCTGCTGGTGAAGTTGACGCACGAACCCCTCATTGAGGATTTCTTTACGTTGCTTTCGCGCCCATGCTTCACCTTGCTCGATGTTGAGCTGTTCCCATTCGTTAAGCTCACCCTGCGTAGTGATGTGTTTGGGAATTAAACAGGCTAGCTCATCCGCATCCAACGGAGTAGCGCCGGGCAAGTAATCGAAATTTACCGCCATAGCTCTCGTTTGGATCCTTGAAGGAGGCTTCCGGCCATTTCTTTTATCTGTGTTTCAACGTTCTCGGCAGAAGTGGCTTGCGCTTCCAGCTCCATAGTGTGAACAACTGCTGCCATTCGTTCGCGCGCCACTTTATTGGCTCGATCTTCTAGGGTTTGTGCGATAGTTTGCTTTGGCACTAATGCATATTGCAGTTCACAGCCCAGCGCTTCTGCAGCCCGTCGTAGGCTACCCAAAGTGATAGTATCTTCAGCTTCCGACATTTCCAGACGATGCACTGATGACTGGACGACCCCTAGCCGCTTAGCAAGGTATGCTGCTGAAATACCGAGCGCTTCGCGGATGGCCTTGATCCAGCCAGAAGGGGGCCGAGCTGGCAGCGCTGCTGTGCGCCAGCGTGTTAACCCAGCATCAAGCTGGCGTTGTTTTAGGTCCTTGAATCGTGTCTTCATAGACATTATTATGCACTATGAAGCAATATTGTCAATTTATAATATGCACTATATTGCAACATTATCTACAATATATATGCATTATTGCGCATAACGCGTTCAATCAATAGGCCTTCCTGCATGGGAATCAGATGCTGATCAACAAATCTGTTCAGGTCATCAACGGAACGAATTCCCGAGGGAACGGTAAGCGCCTGTGTGTTCGCTCCGACTGAATATTGCTTTCTTTTCGACTGGGTCAGCAAATTCCGGCCGCATGGGTTAAAGATGCGTTGGCGTAAACAGATGCAGTTCCGCCAGAGGGCATTCCAGTGAATTTGAGCATTCAGTCCGGTGTCGTGAACAAGTTGAACGCTCAATCGCGCACCCTCGCCTCGGCCCCTTCGACATAGCATTACAATTGGTTACATTAGCCAGAAACGGATACGAGCGTGCCGCAACCATTCTGACCAGCAATCTCGACTTTGATGAATGGGGTGAAGCATTCGCCGCAAACAAAATGATCGGCGCAGCAACGCTGGACCGATTGCGCCACGGCGCGTATCGCGTCGTGCTGGATGGGGAGAGTTACCGCGACCCGAAACCCATGCCGGAAAGGTCAAAACCGCCGGCAGGGAAAGGAGGAAAACTTACTCAGGCTTGAGATGGGTACACCAGCAGCACAGCAGCGTGAAAATGCGATTGCAAAAACAGCTTGAATCACGCATTCTTTACCCCCAGTTTGAGCCCCTGATTTGGCACTTCAAAGTGGCGCCATTACGGCGGAAATCAGTGGCGCCTTAATGCCGAAAAGTGACATCAACTAACAATAAAAAATCGAGAAAATGCCAATACCGAAATCGAGTATCGATGTACGGTCAGTATCGGAATCGTGATGTTTATTAAGAACGAGAAGGACAGAAGTGAGGACGACCTCTTCAGGTATGCTGATGCCGCAATGTATCAGGCTAAAGCGGCTGGACGTAACACAATTAGGTTTAGTACTCTGACGTCGTGATCGACCTTCTTTTGTAGATTAGTCGATTATGCGGGCGATTATCTCCTGAATGAGACGACATGCTGAGCCATTACAGATGAAGAGCGACTTTTTGTTCAACAATCCGGATTCGTCAACACAACTCGTGCATTGCGCAGGTGCTTATTCGGCGTTTCCTTAGCAATAACGATTTTGACAAAAAGCTTTGCAGGGGTAGCTCACATCAAAGACCATAAACTCTATACGGATTAGTGTCTTCGCCAAGAATATATATACATATGTCTATACCTTTTAGCATATATGTAAATATGTTTAAAGCTGCTACGCTCGACGCGGGATGACGCTTTCCCTAGTTTTCTAAACGCCCACTCCTCACCGTGGAGAACGTACATGACGCTAACTTGGATGGTATGCAGTGCCACTCTGTTATTGCTGTATACGTTTACTGCCCGAGTATCCCATAAGGTTGCCGAAAGGCGACTTGCCTGTTGGTCCGAGAGACCGCGACCACACAACGAAGTACCAGGATGTTTTAACGGTGCCACATTGTGGCGTGGACTGGATGTGATCGCGCAGAAACAACAGTCCAATGAACTATCCCATCAACGTCATCAGTCCATGCTTTACTGGCTGACTGTTGTCGGTGCACCGGTAACACTTCCCCAAAAAAAGAATGTGGAAATGCAATGAACGCCCGTCTAGCCTTGGCCATTCTGATTCCCTTCATCGCTTGCGCTGCGCAATGGCTGCTCTGGGACGCTCTCAAGCCTTATGTTTGGTTCCTCTTTTTTCCGGCAGCATTTTTCAGCGCTTGGATCGGCGGCCTCACTGGAGGTCTTGCTGCGACGGTGATCAGCACGCTGTTAGTCTGGTACTTTTTCATACCTCCCGCCTTCTCCTTTACGTTAGACAATCCAGCGTCCGCCTTTTCCATCGCGGTGTTCGTTATTATGGGTGGACTTTTCGCTTTCCTTTTCGAACGTCTGCAGCAGTCGAAGCTGCGTACCGATGAAGCGTTAGCGGCGGCCGAAATCGCTAACGAAAAGATCTCTCAACTTTATCAGAAGACGTTGGAGCTGGACACGCTGAAGAGTCAGTTCTTCGCCAATGTCAGCCACGAACTGCGCACGCCGCTAACCCTCATTCTTGCTCCGCTGGAACGGCGTTTGCGTCGTCCTGTCAGCCCCGATTTTCCTGAGGCGGAGCGGCGAGAGACCGAGATCATGCTGCGTAATGCACGTCAGCTTTACCGGCACGTCACCGACCTGCTCGATGCAGCAAAGCTTGAAGCAGGACGCATGACGCTGGCATGGGCTCGGCTTGATCTCGCCAGACTCGTGCGGACGATGGCCAGTCACTTTGAATCGCTGGCCTCAGAACGCCATATCGATTACACCGTAACTGTCCCTGATTCGCTGTCGGCCGAGATAGACGGCGAAAAGCTGCAGCGCGTTCTACTCAACCTGCTATCCAATGCTTTCAAATTTACACCCGACGGCGGCGTTATCGCCGTGCGTGTTTCTGAAAAGGATGGCCATGCACTAATCGAAGTGCAGGACAATGGCCCAGGTGTACCAGCAGCATTGCGGGAGGCAGTGTTCGAGCGTTTCCGCCAAGTAGAGGGAGAAGCACATCGGCGTCACGGCGGCACCGGCTTGGGGCTGGCCATCGTAAAGGACTTCGTTGAACTGCACCGAGGCACAGTAATCTTAGACGAGGCTGTAGGCCGTGGCGCACTGTTTTCTGTGCAGCTACCGCTTGCGGCACCGGCCGGCACAATGCTTGGAACCCCGATGCAACTCGACGAAGTGATTGATCGTCAGGCTGTCGAAGAACTTGAAGTGCATGCGACGGTAGTGAGCCAGAGCGAGGAGCAAGCTGCAGGTATTGGCGCACCGCTGGTGCTGGTGGTTGAGGACAATGCCGACATGAATGCGTTCATCGCCGCCACGCTGCGTCCTCACTACCGAGTAGCCTGCGCCCGCGATGGTCGCGAGGGCATGGACATGGCCCTCGCGCTGCATCCCGATTTGATCCTTTCAGATGTGATGATGCCTGTGATGAGTGGCGACGAGATGGTAGTTGCGTTGCGTCACCAGCACGGCATGGATAACGTGCCCATTATTATGCTTACAGCCAAGGCTGACGACGAACTTCGCATGCGCCTGCTCAAGGAAGGCGTACAGGATTATCTTAACAAGCCGTTTTCTACAGAGGAATTGCTGGTGAGAGTAGACAGCCTGGTGGCTTCGCGACGGCGCACGATGGAGGAGCTGAGTCGCAGCGAGGCGACATTAAAGGAGGCACAACGTCTGGCTGGAGTCGGAAACTGGGGGTGGGACACTCAGACTAATGTACATACTTGGTCGGAAGAGATTTATCATATCTATGGTCGCGACCCAACCTTGCCACCGGCCATCTATCCTGAAGTTCAGCAGTACTTCACTCCAGAAAGTTGGATACGCCTCGCCGCCGCCGTGGAAAAGGGCGTGGCAGAAGGTGTTCCCTACGAATGCGATGCCGAGGTGGTACGTCCCGACGGCACCCACTGCTGGATTGTCGCTCGCGGCGAATCGGCCTGCGATGCCGATGGTCATGTCGTTAATATGCACGGCACAGTGCAGGACATAACCGAGCGCAAACAAGCCGAAGAGGAGATTCGCCGTCTTAACGCCGATCTGGAACGGCGCGTGATTGAGCGCACCGCCGAGCTTACTGCTGCCAATCTCGAACTAGATAGTTTTGCCTATGCTGTTTCGCATGACTTGCGTGCACCGTTGCGGGCCATGAGTGGCTTCAGTCAGGCACTGTTGGAGGATTACGGCGAACAATTGCATGGCGAGTCAAAAGTTTTTCTGGAGCAGATAGATCTCGCCAGCTTTAAGATGAGCGAACTAATTGATGGTCTACTGGTGCTCTCGCGTAGCACGCGCGGCAAATTGAATTATGACGTGGTAGATATCTCCGTACTTTCCGAACAGCTGCTAACTGAACTGGCTCAAGGTGAAACCACAAGACAGGTGACGGTGGAAGTAGAGGATGGACTTCAAACGCGCGGCGATGCGCGCATGATCGAGGCGGTGATGCGTAATCTGCTCGGTAACGCTTGGAAATACACTGCACACACAGCGGTGCCTAGCATTCGCGTGTATGCCGAAGAACGGGGTGGCACACCTCGCATCTGCGTCGCCGACAACGGTGCAGGCTTCGACATGGCTCATGCCAACCGATTGTTCCAAGCTTTCCAACGCTTGCATCGTCAGGACGAGTTCCCTGGTATCGGTATTGGGTTGGCCACTGTGCAACGCATTGTGCACCGGCACGGCGGGGTCATTGAAGCCTATGGAGAGCCGAACAAAGGCGCGATTTTCTGTTTCAGTTTATCGGACATACCTGCGAATTCAGCGCAGGCCAACACGGAAGCTTGATGATGACTATCAAAACCATCTTATTGGTAGAAGACAACCTCCAAGACGAAATGCTTACCTTGCGAGCTCTCCGCCACGCCCATCTGGCTAATCGCATAGATGTTGCACGTGACGGTCAGCAAGCATTGGACTACTTGTTCCGGAAGGGAGAGTTTGCGAATCGGGAAGGTCCAGACCTGCCAGCTGTAGTATTGCTAGACATCGGACTGCCGCGCCTATCGGGCCTGGAAGTTCTGGAGCAACTTCGCGCCGATGCTCGCACCGCGCTGCTGCCAGTGGTTATCCTGACTTCCTCCGACGAAGAGCAGGACCTTCTGTTGAGCTATGAGCGTCGCGCGAATAGTTTCGTCAGGAAGCCAGTGGATTTCGCTGAATTCGCCGAGACTGTAGCGCGCTTGGGCGTGTACTGGCTTGCGACTAACGAACCGCTGCCAAAGTAATGAACCTGCCATGAATAATCCGCTGAAACTCCTCGTCATCGAAGACGTTCCCGCCGACTTCCTGTTACTGGAGCGGCATCTGCGTCAGCATGGTTTGACGGCAGAGTGCAAGCGTGTTGACAGTGATGTAGAGCTGGATGCTGCATTACAAAGCGAATGGGATTTGGTTCTCTCGGATTACAACGTGCCGAGCATGGATTTTCGCACGACTCTGCGACGTATCCAAGCACATCGTTCCAGTCTGCCCGTGATCTTGGTATCCGGCAGCGTCGGCGAGGAAACGGCAGTGGAACTACTGCACTTGGGAATGACGGACTTCATCCTCAAAGATCATTTTGCCCGCCTGCCATCCGCCATCAAACGTGCCTTAGACGAGGCCGATGAACACCGCGCCCGCCAAGCCGCCGAAACAGAGTTGCACAAACTCGCTCAGGCTGTCGAACAAAGTCCGGAGAGTATCGCCATCACCGATCTCTATGCCAATATCGAATACGTAAACGAGTCTTTCGTGCGTAATGCCGGCTATAGCCGCGAAGAACTTATTGGTCAAAATCAACGCATGCTCCAGTCAGGTAACACTTCGCAAAGTGTTTACGACGAGCTATGGAAGGATTTGAAAGAAGGTAAAACGTGGAAGGGTGAGTTCTACAACCAACGTAAGGACGGTAGCGAGTATATCGAGCATGCCATCATAAGCCCCATCCGTCAGCCGGATGGTCGCATCACACATTATGTGGCCATTAGAGAGGACATCACGGAAAAGAAACGTGCTGAGGCCGAGATACATCGTCTGGCTTTTTACGATACGCTCACCAGCTTACCCAATCGCGCCCTCCTACTAGATAGGCTTCAGCACGCATTGGCTTCCAACACCCGCAGTGGCCGAAAAGGTGCTCTATTATCTATTGATCTGGATGACTTCAAAACATTGAATGACACCCTCGGCCATGACCTGGGTGATGTAGTACTGCAGCAGGTTGCGCAACGCCTAACCGACTGTATGCGCGAAGGGGATACCGTAGCACGTCTAGGTGGTGATGAGTTCATAGTAATGTTGGAAGACCTGAGCACAGAATCTATCGAAGCGGCAGAACAAACAGAGACTGTTGGCCTGAAAATTCTGTCTTCGCTCAACCAACCTTACCAAGTTGCCACGCACACTTACCGCAGCACTGTCAGCATCGGCGCTACCCTGTTCAACGACCACCACCAGACGATTGATAACCTGATGAAACAGGTCGATATTGCCATACACGAAGCCAAGAAAGCTGACCGCAACACCCTACGTTTCTTCGACCCGAAGATGCAGGAAGTCATTAATGCACGCGCAGCTCTCGAAGGAGAATTACATAAAGCACTTGAAAACCAGCAACTCCATTTGTATTACCAAATTCAAGTTGATAGTTCGCACCGTCAACTTGGCGCAGAGGCATTAATACGCTGGATTCACCCTGTGCGCGGTTTGATATCACCTGCCCAATTCATCCCTTTGGCGGAAGAAACTGGGCTGATTCTGTCCATCGGTCAATGGGTGCTGGAAACAGCTTGCACACAGCTCAAAGCATGGCAGCAAGATGCACTCACTCGCGATCTCATTTTGTCGGTGAACGTGAGTGCCAAGCAATTCCGGCAAACCGATTTTGCAGCTCAAGTGCAGGCAGTAGTGAAGCAACATGCGATTAATCCTGAGCGTCTCAAGCTAGAACTGACTGAAAGCATGCTGGTTGATAATATTGAAAACATCATTACTACGATGAGCGCATTGAAAGAAATCGGTGTCCAGTTCTCTCTGGACGACTTCGGTACCGGTTATTCATCCTTGCAATACCTCAAAAGATTGCCGCTTAATCAGCTTAAGATCGACCAATCGTTCGTACGTGATCTTGCCATTGACAGTAGCGATAGAGCAATTATTCGCACCATCATCGCAATGGCACAAAGCTTGAACCTGAATGTCATTGCCGAAGGAGTGGAAACTGCAGATCAGAGACAATTGCTCTTGGACAGTGGCTGTATTCATTACCAAGGGTATTTGTTTGGTAAGCCGATGCCGATTGAACAATTTGAGGCATTGCTGAACCAGAGATGATTGCTTTTGTGTAGTCTAAATGTCTGCTTCTTGCCGAACTGACCGTCGCTTGCGGGTCGTGGGAAGACTGGGAAGGAAATGGGGATCATTTGGCCGTTGTGTGAGAAGCGGACGTTTGGCGACCAGTGGATCGAAGGACGTAAAGCGGCCGAGGCTGTCATGTTTGAACCGTATTTATGAGGCATTCAGCTTCAGATTTTTATGCACTTTTGGTGTCGTAGTTTACGATGGAGCACCATCATTTACTAATTGCCAAAAATCAAAGGGGGAGACATGGCATATTACAAATACCCGCAGTTATTAACTGCAAATCAACATAGCAACTTTGACTCATTTCATTCACCCGGAACGGATGCGCCAGATGCAGGAATCTATCGTTGCGAAGGATGTGGACATGAAATAGGTATAGCAAAAGGCCACAAGATGCCACCACAAAGTCATCATAGCCATACCGCGGCGCAAGGGACTATTCGGTGGAGGCTTATAGTTGCCGCAATTCACTAGCTCGCTATGCCTAACTTACGCTTAAGCGTTAACTAACGGCTTTGGAGAGGATTGCCCGGCAGAAATGGGTAAGAGTGATCGCACGAAAATTCAGATAGCAGACTTTCCGGCACGCTACACCAACAGTTCTTCCAGTAAGTGCAGCGTCCGCATTGGCCAAGGAGTGTTCCTTCATTGAAATTCTCTTGGTGGTCTGCTTCGGGTCGATGGCGGAAGCCTAGGGCTACGCTTTTGGTAACGCCGCACAAGGCGGCGTTACCAAATTATGGCTTGCCGGTAGACGGTATAACAGCAGGCATATCAACTACAAAATGATTTTTGATGAAATCGCTGATGTAAGCCGACAAGGCGGCTGTCGCAACACCCGCGTCTTTCTTGTTCGCCTCGTACTTCATGGTTGTCATGCAGGCGCGCTCATTCTTGCCATCAAGCTTGTAGCTGCTACTGACACTTGGGTTCTCCATTTCGATTGCAGAGAACAGCGCTGTTCCAGAATTGCCTGTATTTGAGCCCATCAAACTCAACAATCCACCCCCAAGAATTACAGCCGCAACTTTTCTGCCGTCGATGTTGGTTGTTTGAGTTTCAACATCGTCGAAATTTAGCCCAAAGAGATTCGTGAATTGTATGCCTACATCAGCCGTGGTAGGGTCATCTGTCACCTTGATACCTTTGGCAACCATCAAATCTTGAATTAATTTCGTGGTTTGAGGGTACTTTGTGCTTCCGCTTTTGACAAGCACGAACACTCCGTCTTTCAGGTCCTTGGCAACGATCTTGATGTCTTTGTCAGACTGCTTGTCTACGACGGATACAACCTTAAATTGAAGCAGCGCATCATCAGCCATTGCAGTCATCGAAATGGCAGCAAGCAATACAGTAAAGAAGATCCTAAACATTTAATTTCTCCGGAACTAGTTAACTTTGATTGATATATAACGGTTTCGCATCACAAACTAAGCAGCTTAAGTTGACGAACGGAACAATGTCGTTCCACACGTTTTGCATAGGTGGTGATTCAATATTGATGTTGGGGTATTTCCAACTGACTTGACGAAGATATCGCTGCCCGAGCATTTGTGGCACTTGATCTTCCCGTCCTTGACCAGTTCGGGATACCTACTGCGGTAATTGTCAAAGGTTGGTATTGAAAGATGTTTCTTAAATAAGCTAAAAATGAGGTACCCAATACCAACCAGCACTACTAAAGGAAATAGCTCCATACTTTTTCTCCAAATGATTAACTAACGAGTGATTAAATTTTTTTAAATCCACTGTCTAGGCTCTTAGATAACCACCTATTATGTGGATACACCATGCATTATGTCGTTCAATAAAGTATGAGGCAAGTCCACCATTCCTGTGGCATTAAACAAGGGGGTAGGATGACGCCAAACGAAAAACGACTTGCTTTAAAAATGGGGCGAGCAATCGCAGTTCGCCGCCAACAACGACAACTCACCCAGGCGGAACTTGCCGAAGCGATTGGGGTGGAGCAGGAGACGATCTCCCGTTTCGAACGGGGCGCCACCCTCCCCCCGCTCGGCCGGTTGTCTGATATCGCAGACGCGCTCTCCTGCCCGCTTGATGAACTGCTACGCACTGGCTCACCGCGATTTGAGGACCGGGCGCAAGGTATAGCGCGAATCCTGGAGAAATTGACAGAGCCAGATCGACGTCTGATTGGCGATATCGTTGAGCAACTCTGCGCGCGACTTCTCAAGAACAAAGTGTAGCAATGATCTGAAAGCTTCATTCCCTGAATTTCCATGTCATTTCCTTTCAGCATAGGCAGAGATTCGGATTGATATAGATCAACAGCATTACCACTCCTCTCCTAGGCGTTGGACAAACACGCATTTGGGCCCTTCTCGTCCCGCCACGATGACGCCAACAGATATTCATTTCCAATGAGCATGCACATCTAACTTTGGTTCGCGTGGCAAAAGACCACATTGCTATGCAGCGCCATTAGTTGAACTCTCCATATAAAGGCTTTTATACGGAAAGTTCCTAATTCTCCACCTTCCGTTTTGAGCACGTCATCAATATACGGAGCGCGCTCAGAAACCCATTTTTTATTTTTTGGCACGAGCAATTCGCCGCACGTTTCACCAACTTCATTGGATTTTGTTCGTCTCTGTCTTGCACGGACGCAGTGGCCGTGCGCTGGTTATTTGATGCAGATTTTTTCTGGGAATCTGTTCGGGTTTGCTATTTTGTTCTGGCATTCACGAAAGGAAACCACATGCACAAAAATAATCTCAACACGAAACACATCACTAGAAGTCAGGCGCTCTTACTGGGAACTTTCCTCATAATTTTATTTTTCACCGTATTGGCAGCCTGGTTTGTCATTACAGCCAGAACGATACGGATATTCGATATTAAGAAGACTGAACTGATATTGAGGAACGATGGATGTAATTTGCTAGTGCTGAATAGTATCGATACAAAAGCGGCAGAGTTTGGTAACGGCTGCTCAGTTGTCTTGCCTTTCCTACAGAATCAATATGGGAGTGGCGGGGTGATCACCTTGGAAGATAAGAAAATCAATATCGCCGATGATCTGGTCTTATCTACCAGAACGGTCGAAGATCTTCCTTGGACCCAAATAAGGATCGAGGCGTTGATCCTGATGATTATGAGCACAATCGTGCTTGCATTGATGGTGAGGGTTTTCGTAATCCTTCTCAAGAAGGCCAATGACGAATGAGTTTCCTCAAAACTCACACACTGGCTACCCAGGAGCGAAATACGTTCCTGGTGTATTGGAGCGGTAGTACGAACCGCACAGGCGGACTGGTCAAAGTATGGGCCGAGATACAGGCGCAGGCCATATCTAGGATATGCCATGCCAGCAGACCAGTATCCCGTACCATCAGCCTGGAGGGAAAGCTATGAGTGATAAAGACTTGTATCCGACCACACCCCAGATTCAAAGACTGGTCGAATCGGGACGTGCTGCCATCGTAAAACGATTGCTCAGGGCAGTTTTATCACCCATCGATAAAGAAAACATAGATGCCGAGGTCGCGGAGATCACGGCTCTGTTGGACAAATACAACGAAGTGATGGCGGCGTATGAGAAGCCGAAAACCGCACCAACACCAGAAACTTCAGCCGATGAAGACGGTAGCAAGGGTTGAAACATCCCCTGCACCGCTGACTGACCGTGACGGTGGCCATGTTAGATAAACCCAAGCTGGAAGTCATCAACGGCGGCCGTGCTGCCTTGAGCGTCGCATTCCGAAATTGCTCTTGCAGTCATTCGAATCAGCTGACAAGGATCAAAGCGAGCTCGATCGGCTGACCGCCATTCTGCGTCAGCGAGCAAATCTGTCGATAGCCAGTGGCGAACAAGTGAAGGCATCCGGCAAAAGCAACGAAACACAAGGAGATAGAAATTGAATTTACCAATGCGATTCCGTTATATCCAGGCTAACCAGTCCTGTGTTACCCGCGATATGCGCAAAAAGCATGAGATGGAGATTGCCCTTGAGCACAGCTACTTCGTTGGATTCAGGATCACCGCTGAAAGCGTGATGAGCTATCAGCATACGTTGATACTGACGGACGACTACGAATCATTGGTCATTGGGATCTGTGAGGAACGCAATATGATTCTGGACCAGCAACTGGCCACGTCTCTGAATGACATCGAACCGGTGTTTGTACGTAGTCTGTTGATGCAAGATCAGGTCATGATCGCTTTTATCGATGCCTATGGCATCAATACAGAGATTAGGGAAATCCTGTCCAGACGGGACGACCATCGGTTCACGGTGTTAGGAATGCTTGGAAATGAGGAAATCTGCCTGATACCAGAAAATGCGCATGACGCACTTGCCGCGATGAGACTTGCACGCTGGGAAAGCATCAAGCTAGCCGCAAAGGTCTTTCAGCCGTTGGATGTCCGTCAGGCTCATCCGGTAACCAGAGAATTCGAAATCCGGTTTCATCGGGTCGTCGACCAATTCATGGAATTGTTAGAGAGTTCCTGTGAAAAAGGACAATTACAGTGATCTTCCGAAAAGATTGACCCGCTGTGAAAATCCTTACCCAACTTGAATTGCGTGACGTACTTAGCCAGAATCATACAGCCTGCACCAGGCCCGGGGTACAACAAAGGTGGAGATAAATATGCAACCCAGGACGTTGTACAGACTAATAGTTAAACTTATTGCCAAATAACGATAGTAAACAAATTGCGGTAGAAAATATGAAAAAGACCACAAACAAACGTAGCAAGTTGGTGACTCAAAGTGACTCGAGCGCATCAATTTCAAAAGATGCATCTGATGTAGTAGCGCAAAATCAATCATGCGACCACGACTGGCAGCCAGATGGACAGACTATGACTTCTGTTAGATGGGTATGCACTAAATGCCACAAAACTCAGTCGAGTGGCTTAGAGATTTAGACATGTGATTACTTGACTTCTACTTATTCTTGTTCTCAATCAAGTCGTGCATAATCGGGGGAAGAATGATTTCTATCGCGTGGCTCATCTTGCCGCCTGGCACGACCAATGTATTGGCGCGTGACATGAAGGAGCTGGGAATCAATTTGAGCATATAGGGAAAGTCCACACGCTTGGGATCTCGGAAACGGATCACGACGAAACTTTCATCCGGCGTCGGGATGTCGCGTGCGATGAAAGGATTAGAAGTATCTATGGTGGCCACTCGCTGAAAGTTGATGTGGGTACGAGAGAACTGAGGAGTGATGTATTTGATGTAGTCGGGCATGCGGCGCAGGATGGTGTCCACGGTCGCTTCGGTGGAATAGCCACGCTCCGCTGCATCGCGGTGTATCTTCTGGATCTACTCCAAGTTGACTACCGGCACCATGCCGATCCCGAGATCCACATACTTGGCCACGTCGATCTTGCCGTCTTTAGCCAGGCCATGCAGTCCTTCATAAAATAGCAGATCTGAATCTTCTTCAATGTCTTCCCACGGCGTGAAAACACCCGGCTTCAGGTCAGTCAGGCCGAAGTGCTCGTTATGCCGTGCGGCTTCAGCTTCGCTATGCACATAGTAACGGCGTTTGCATAAACCAGTTTCACCATAGGTCTTGAAGGTTTCTTCGATCTTGTCGAAGTGGTTGGCTTCCGGGCCAAAGTGGCTGAAGCTGTTGTTGCCGGCCTTGGCTGCTTCTGCGGCGGCGGCGCAAAAAGCCATACGATCCATACTGTGCAGACTGCCACCTTCAATGATTGCCGCATGAATTCCTTTTACGGCGCGGACTAGAGTTCGTCGCTCGACACGGGGGGAGGATTGCTGTGGTTCTGTCTTTGTTCACGGCGGAATAGGTTTTCAAAGGCACGTTTTACCGTAGTGGTGCGAGTACCAGATGAACCGGTCACGGCAATCACGGGATGCTTGCGCGACATAGTGAACTCTCCTCAGGGGATTTATTATAGTTTAGGTGGCGATTCTATCCTCTGTTTCAACGGGCTACTATAGGTAGTGGAAGTATGTTCGCTATAGGGCAACAGCCATTTTGAAAATATATACAGTCCGCATTGGACGAAATGAAAACCGCCTGATAGTCGGCCAATACAGACGCTGATGACTTACTGTAAAAACTTTAGGTGTAGCGTGCTGGAAGGTCCGCTGCTTAAAATCGACTGAGAGTACACGCCATCGGTGGCGTGGTTCAAAAACGCAGCATGATGTCTTCCCTATTTGCGCTTCGCGTCGATGGTGCGAAGTTCCAACAGGGCATCGGCCAGCGTCCGCATACCCAACAAGCGCAATACCGACTCATCGACCTCGTCGGCCAGGTTCCCAAAGAAACGTTCGACATTGGAACTGACGAGGCACCGGTGGGGGATATCGCTACGCCCGGTCCACAGCTTCTTGTCCCCCATAACCGCCTTATAGATTTCGCCGAGTGTGATCGTAGCAGCGTCGGCACTTAGGCTTACACCCCCGTCTCGTCCCATGGCCGAGCGAACCAGACCCGCTTGAATCAGTGGTGCCAACAATCGCCGGACAAAGGTCGGGTTGGAGTCGATCCCCTCAGCCAACTGGGCTGAGCTCAATCGTTCGACGCCTTCAGCCTGCGCTAGCGCGAGGCTGAGCATCATCTGCAAGGCGGTTGGGAAACGAACATCGATCATTTACCTACTCCTAACCGTTTAAAATGAATCTGTTATTGTTGCATATTGAGCGCAATATATGTATCCTTCATGGGCGCACTTATTTTAAAGGAAACCAACTATGTCTGATGAACATGAAATTCAGCAGGTACTAGCGCGATATGTTCGGGCGGCCGACCACCGGAACGGAGCTGCGATGACCGACATCTTCCTACCCGAAAGCAAAGTCGATATATTTTACAACAACGCAGGCACGCCCGAGCTGCTTGGCGAGTTGGTTGGGTCGAAAGCTATCGGTGCGGCCGTGAACACAATGATGAGACCGCATCCGCCGCGCGGGTGGAGCCATCACACCACTCATGACCCGATCATCGAAGTGAATGGCGACACCGGAACGCTCGACGCTCAGTTTGTGGTATTCAACGTCGTTGGTGCGGCAAAACCTGAAGGCGGATGGCCCGAAGGGGCACATGGCGCGCAAGGGACTATCACCCCGATTGAGACAGGCTACTACCGGCCGATCCTGAAGAAAGTTGATGGGCGTTGGATGATGGCGCACCACCGTGTCTATCTTGACCTCCCGATGGCCTTCTAGGAGAGGCGATATGAAGAGCGTTTTTTATAACCGCTTCGGCGGATCCGAAGTCCTCGAATACGGTGATCTTCCAGAGCCGAAGCTGTCGCAGAACGCCGCGATCGTCCGCGCGAAGGCCACAGCCATCAACCCGGCTGATATCGCGTTGCAAGCTGGATATGGCGAGAGCTTAATGGAGAGCTGGTTTCCGGTCGTACCCGGATGGGACCTCGCCGGCATCGTCGAGCGCGTAGGAGCCGGCGTCGTCGAATTCCAGCCAGGTGATGAAGTCGTCGCCTACGCGCATCAGGAAATCCTACATAGCGGCACCTATGCTGAGCTTGTGAGCGTTCCTGTGGAGCGATTATGGCGAAAGCCAAAGAGCGCTTCATGGGGCGAAGCGGCAGGGCTTCCACTTGCAGGCCTGACGGCCTATCGCGCGGTAGTTGATACACTACACGTGTCCGATGCGGACATCGTTCTCGTGCTCGGCGCGTCAGGAGGCGTCGGCTCGCTGGCGACCCAGTTGGCGGTGGCGTCAGGCGCCACCGTAATTGGAAGCGCCTCTGCCCAACATCAAACCTACGTGAAGTCGATCGGCGCGGAACCCGTCCAGTACGGCGACGACGTCGCTGAACTGGTCAGAATGCTCGCTCCCGCCGGCGTGACGGCCATACTGGATTGCGCTGGCCACGGCTCATTGGCGAAGGCTATGGCTGTAGCGGCCACTGGCGCGAGAGTCTGCTCAATAGCGGATGGCGGCCCCGGGGTAATAACTGTGTTCGCCCGATCAGATACCGGGACTCTCGCCCGGCTCGTTGATCTAGTTGAAGTCGGGTCACTCAGGGTGACGGTTGCGGCCTCGTATGCCTTGGCGGACGCCGCGATCGCTCAAGACGCGCTAAAAGCGAGGTCCCACGGGCCAGGAAAGATTGTCCTCGTTCCTGATGCTGCCTAGCTGGATCGGGCGTTAGGCGTCAAAGGAAAGCTTACTGTATGCTGCCACCCACCTTCCACGAACCGACTGCCGTTTTCTCGGCAGCAACCACTTCGCATCAAGCCATGAACGACAAAACTATCATACTTATCAATACGTTCACCGTCGAGCCCGAAAGACAGCAACAGCTGCTCGAACTGCTCACTAGGGCAACTGAAGAATCGGTACGCCATGCTCGTGGATTCATGTCAGCAAGGCTTCACAGGAGTCTGGACGGAACCAAAGTCACTATGTACGCACAATGGCGCAGTAACGAGGACTACCAAGCCATGCGCAGGGATCCGGCACCGCTGCCCTATCTCACGCAGGCACTAGAGATTGCCAAGTTCGAGCCAGGCATGTACGAAGTCGTACAATCATTCTTTCCTCCGGGCGCCGACGCCTAACCATCATTCAAGCGGATCCGCCTACGGCGGTCCGCTTTAGTCAAACGTTGAAGGGCGCTATCGGTAGAACTGAACTTCGGTTTTAGATTAGCTAGAGCCAGACGTGCCGGTTACTTTTAGCCAGATTCTATGTCCGCTCCTCCATTGCGAAGCAGACATCCATATTCCCAGAACCAACATCTATTTCAGTTGATCGCCGTAGTCCGCTTGGCCGATTATGTAGACCGCTCGATTACGTGGACTATCGGGGGTCGCATGTTTCAGACGCCATGCGCAGCGTGGCTCTACGACGATTGATGTGGCGGCAAACTCGACATAATTTCAGCGGTGATATGAAGTAGCGGCTCCACTTAAGGAGATGCGCCTATTGCAGGTCGGCGTCGACATCAGCGTCATCGCGCTCTGGCTTGGCCATGAAAGTCCATGCGAACATACATGCTGAGGCAAGCTATGCGGCCACATTTAGTAGGAACATCGTGAAGGTTCCAGCCCATAATATCCACTAAACCCTGAATTTGCTAACCGCCGCCTGCAGCTCTTTCGCTAATTCTTCCAATCGTGCGATATCATGGTTGTTCGATTGCACCGCCGCGTTGTTCTCTTCTGACATCTGAGCGATCTTCTCAACGTTACGAGCAATTTCGGTACTGGCCACACTTTGCTCTCGAACTGCAGAGGCGATGTCGCTTACCCCCTGGCTAGACTTTGTTACCGCTACGCCTGCATCGATTAATGTCGCCGAAACCTGCTCTACTTGACTTTGTGTCGTCTGCAATGATTGCAAGCCGCGCTGCAACACAGCCTCAACTCCGGAAGATTTTTGGTTCAGCAAACTGGTTACCCGATCGATATCGTTAGCTGATTTCGCAGATTTCTCCGCGAGCTTGCGCACTTCATCCGCTACCACCGCAAATCCCCGACCTTGCTCGCCAGCGCGAGCCGCTTCGATCGCTGCATTCAATGCCAGCAGGTTAGTCTGATCCGCAATATCTTTTACTTGCTGTGTCATGCCAGCTATGGCGCGAGTGCTGTCTACGAATTCTTTTACTGTTCCCGCAATCTGCTCGACCGCCTCCTGTACACGGCTGATTTCGCCAATCATTGATGTAACACTTTGGTTGCCCAGCTGCGTCTGCTGCAGGCTCGCCTCAGATAATTTTCGCACATCTTCGGTATTATCGGCCACAGAACTGTTACTCACAGTAATCTGTTGCACGGCCGCAGCAGTTGATGCGGCGGCCTCGCTTTGCGTCTGTGAGCCTTGGGCAATCTGGTCCGAGGACTTCGATAACTGCACAATCGTATTGGCCATTATTTCGGCATTTCCACGGATGCTTACTATGGCGGCACGCAAAGTTTGCAGCATATTTTGCAACAGTTTTGCGCTCACGCTGGTTGCTCCGACGCTCTGATCAGACAGATTGATGACACCATCGTTTTTGTCACTCAAGGAGGTCACGTGCGCGTCCAATTCTGCTGCCTGAAGGGCTTCTTGATGTAGCAATATTGCCAAATACGCCAATACGCCCGCTTCAACTACAACGTAAGCTGCATGTACCAGGACGATACCGATTCCAGGATCTGTAAAGCACATCACGCCATACCCCAACTCCTGCAGGTAATTGAAACTAAAATGATGAACGGCAATAACTGCTGCTGCGATTATGATGACAAGCCAATCCCGATAGATCAAAAGGAAAGCCAGCAGCACAAAGATTCCGAAGTGGAGTTCCGTAAATCCAAAAGCCTGATGAATGTGCAATCCGGAGAACACCATAAATGCTACTGCGACGATTGAGCGAGTCAACCGAGATCCTGGGGCTACAAAAATCATTACTGCGGGAATTCCGGCCGCCGGTATACCAACCCAGAATGCCCATTGCAATGTGTTGTGCCAACCTGATAATGCCAAAGTCATCACGAACAAGCCAGATAAAACAGGCAACATCAATCGATCTGCGCGAACGTAATTTCTGTTCAATCTAGTTGCTATAGCATCCATGCTTCCCTCAGTATTCAATAATTATATTTATCGGTTAGACTCCGATATATTCGATGTAAACTTCATACACAATTTACAACCTATTGATAGCAACTACCTTGCCCAGCACTCAAAATGCTTATCATTTGTCACCTACATTACATTACGACTACCCTTTAGCGTTTCCAGACGCAGAAACGCTCACAATTCGAAATGGGTTTGAAGTAATTGTCAGCCAATGGAGAAGATATCGACAGACTACATATTTTCTTAAGGCAATTTATTTAAGCTAAGAAGAATTGTCCCAATGGCGAATATTCTCGTTATTCCTGCCATCAAAAACCGCATGTAAAAAATCTGGTTTTTGAATATTCCAAAATAGTGAATTGCAGATCAGATCCACTATCGTCCTTACCGGGATAGAAACGTCCCCCTCCAATGGTTCACAGCGTTTCCACAATTTCCAAGCTACACACGTTGGCACTGAACACCGCGTTACAGTAAAGCAATCTACAACGATGCCGATTTGCTTCCTGACAGAAAACGAGCATGACGTGAGTGATTCGATGAGAAGCGATCATGGAGTATTTTTTCATATCCATCTATTCACTGGCGATAATTCAATTTTGAACTTTGCCTACACGTTTATTTTTTGCGCATGTGCTGGGCGAAATGACTTACACCTATCGGGATTAGACTGCAGATATGCACCTTCAATTAGATCTATACAGTATGGTATAGCCGGAAATACGGCGTTCAGGCAATCGTCTATCGCAGACGGTTTGCCAGGCAGATTAAGGATGAGGGTCTTGCCGCGCACCCCTGCAGTCTGGCGTGACAAAATTGCCGTGGGAACAAATTTCAGCGATGCGGTACGCATCAGTTCGCCAAAACCTGGCAACATCTTTTCGCACACTGCTTCAGTCGCCTCCGGCGTCACATCGCGCAATGCTGGACCCGTGCCTCCTGTAGTAACAATGAGACTGCAACCGGCAATATCGCTTAATTCGATTAGAGTCTCCTCGATCAGAGGCTGCTCGTCCGGTATCACTCGCGCCATCGCCACCCACGGACCTATTAAAACGCGCGTAAACCATGCCTGCATGGCGGGACCACCTATGTCTTCGTATTCGCCGCGACTCGCGCGGTCGGAAATGGTCACGAAGCCGATGCGTGTGCTTCTCATGCTTACTCCCTGAATTCGATTGCGTCCTGAAAAGCCGCACCGTCCAACAATTGCACCGTTACCTGTTCGCCTTCTGCTAGTCCGGTGCTATCGGATGGAACCACCAGTAGGCCATCAGCCTTGGCCATCGACAATAATGCCCCGCTGCTTTGCGAGCCAGTTGAAGTGGCAATATAACCCGCGGCGTCACGCGTCAAATAAATACGAATGAACTCGGTTCGTCCGGGATTAAACCTCACTGGGTGCGTAAGTCGTGCCGTCACGGTGCGGCGATACAATCGCTGATTTCCCATCATGCGGCGCAAGGCAGGAAGAACGAATTCTTCAAAACAGACCATGCTCGAAACCGGATTGCCAGGTAGTCCAAAGACGGATGATGTGTTTGTAATGCCAAACGCAAGTGGATGACCAGGACGAATCGCCACCCTCCAAAATTTCATTTGCACTCCTAGCCTTGCGGTGGTCGGGCGCACGTAATCGTGCACTCCTACGGAAGTACCACCGGAAACCAACAACACATCGTATTCCAATCCGCGTCGCAGAAACTCTTCCAGCTCGATTGGATCATCGCGCGCGATACCGAGCAGCACCGGTTCGATGCCAAGCGCCTGCACTTGAGCCATCAGCGCGTAGCTGTTTGAATTGGGAATCTTGTTCGGATCAACAGGGTCGCTCATACCCTCCAATTCATTTCCGGTGGAAAGAATTGCAACTCGCGGTCGACGATATACACTAAGCACAGCCACCTTTACCGTCGCTAGCACCCCGATCACTCCGGGCGTTATTTCAGTGCCGGCCTGCAGCACTACTTCTCCGTTCTTCATGCTATCGCCTTGGGGACGAATATAGTTACCCGACTTCGCTGTTTTGTCGATCTGCACTATCTCCGCAGACAGTCCGTGGGTCTCTTCGACAGGTATAACGGCGTCCGCACCCTGCGGTATTGGCGCCCCGGTCATTATGCGTGCGCACTGACCGGTTCGAACAATCTTGGTCGGCATATCGCCCGCTTTGATGTCTTCTATGATCACAAGTTGAGTTGGTGCACTTACTACGTCCCCACTACGCACTGCAAAGCCATCCATCATCGATACGTCGTAGGGCGGCAAGTCACGGTTAGAACTTATCGATTCAGCCAACACGCGCCCCAGCGACCTTTTCAGATCCACGGTCTCAACGCCTAATATCGATACAGATTCTAGAACGACGCGTAGCGCCTCGCTAGCGTGCAAGTTTTCCATTACTTCGCCTCTCCCAATTTATTTAAGACTCCACTTTTTGGAATCTCCAGACCAACAAATGTGCAGTTACGGTTTTACCGCCCACATCTAGACCTCGCTGACTAGTGCTTATTGATGTTCAGCAAATTCATCCTCCAATAAAACTCATTTCTACTTTCTTCTGTCTTGCCGTTTCAGAAGTACGAATCTCAGAATAGCGGTCCACTCGGTGCTGCCAGATCGAGGCTATTGCGTTGTGTATTTCGTCATCGCTTTTGCCGCCACGTAGCATTGCTTTTAAGTCATAACCTTTCTGGGCAAATAGACAAGTATAAACTGCGCCATCGGTGGAAAGCCTCGCGCGGGTACATGTGTCGCAAAAAGCCTCCGTGACACTCGATATGACGCCGAATTCGCCAGAGCCGTCTTTGTACCGCCAGCGCTTTGCAACTTCGCCAGAGTAGTTTGGATTTACCGGTTCGCAAGGAAATACCTGATCTATGCGTCTAATCACCTCCGCGCTGGAGACTACATCATCCATTTTCCAACCGTTGCTTGCACCAACATCCATGAATTCAATAAATCTCACGATATTTCCGGAATTCTTGAAATGGCGAGCCATCTCCACAATATCTTTGTCGTTAACGCCACGTTTAACAACCATGTTGATTTTGATTGGTGCAAAACCCGCGGCCGCGGCAGCGTCGATCGCATCGAGTACTTTGCCTACAGGGAATTCAACGTTGTTCATTGCGCGAAAAGTCGTGTCATCCAATGAGTCTAGACTCACGCTTATGCGCGTCAATCCGGCCATTCTGAGTAACTTAGCTTTAGCCTTTAATGCCGATCCATTGGTAGTGAGCGTTAGTACAACACCCGGCAGTTCTCTAGCAAGCTTTTCGACCAATAATTCTATGTCCTTACGCAGCAGGGGTTCACCTCCCGTTAGGCGAATTTTTTCGACACCATGCCCATGAAATATTTTTGCTATATGAACAATCTCTTCAAACGTCAATACCTCATCGTGGGGCAGGAAGGCGTAATCATCGCCAAACACCTCTTTAGGCATGCAATATGTGCAGCGAAAATTACATCTGTCCGTGACCGAGATCCTTAAGTCGCGTAGGGTTCGATGACGTGTATCCACCAGTGCCCCCTGAACATAGGGTACTAATGGAGGGATAGGCGCGCGCACACTGCTTCGCATATCAATGAGCGGGATTCTCATTAAAGCTGCGGCGGTCATATAGTCGTACCTCGTAAACGCTTACACGTTGACTTCGCAGAGGAGGAAAGCCAATCTTGGTCGAAGCCAGTGACGATTGATATAGCCCATTTAGTAACTAGGTCGACGGGTTTCTTGAGCACGCACCAGTCTGCTACAGATTGCCTCGACATATTCGACGCGAAAAATCTGGCTCCGCGAATTGGAGTCATCACAGCCAAAGTATTGCGTTGCGACATACTTTTTGTATATATGCAAGTTACCAATGAATTGGTAGTTATCGTAATCATTAATGTCATGGTCTACTTTATTTGCGATTCAATATTCGGCACACATATTCCCCAATCATAAGCATGTTATTCTGATTGCCAGATGCATCTAATTCGTCTTTGTACGCGCATGGTTTCTGGCGGTCGGCCTGTTAGAACGCGCCAAAAGTTCTTTGCCGCATTGAGCCAGGCGTTTCGGAGGAAAATTGCGCAATCTATTTTTCAAACGGCAACAGCCGGACTCTATTGGTAGTTCGCTACGACCTTATAGTTTCAATTGCTTCTGAACGATGTGTTCCTCTATCTGCTTATCGGCAAACTGAATGTGCGCGAGCACCCTCGCGAACGGCCAATGATTAAACCAATCCGTAAACATGTCCTCTCCAATCTGATTCAGCTTATCTTTGAGGTGAAGCGCCTCATGAATCAGTTCTTGATGCTTATCTTTATGCGTTTCGATTTCCGGATATCCAGATTGAGCCATAAGTAGTTCTTCGGTTGAGAAATGCAGCCTCGTAAATGCAATTACGTCATCAATTTGCTGGTAAATTGCTATCCTCGATTTCCTAGTTTTCACATCAGCATTCAGTTTGTTGCACATACTTACAAGCACTTCATGTTGGAGCTCAATTTGTGGCACATCGAAGAATTTCATTTCACTTCCTCCATTGATCGATTGGCTTACATTTTCTGAACTTGAATACCTTCAACCTGGTACATGCAAATTTCGCAACATCAGCAACTCTCGCAAAAATATAAATCCAGCTACCGCAAAACGCGATTTCGAATCAAATGTGCAACTCCGCGTCCATTTGGTTAATGCCAGACACAACACCGCAACTCCATTCAAACCCCACAAACTGCTTCAGTTGGCGCTTCCTGAGCGGCCGTTTTTGCATTCCCGACGCGGATAACTTCTGGGAGCTGGACCCCATTTTTACTGGCCGTCATTTCCGCCAAGATTGAAATTGCAATTTCTGAAGGCGTCTTGCTGCCGATGTAAATGCCAATTGGCGCATGTAATTTGTCCAATTCAGCATCAGCCACGTCAAAATCCTTTAGCCGTGCACGGCGTTTCGTATTGTTGAGCCGGGACCCAATAGCACCAACATAAAACGCATTGGACTTCAAAGCCTCCATCAAGGCCATGTCATCAAGCTTGGGGTCGTGAGTAAGCGCAACAACTGCGCTGCGATTGTCTAGGTTCAGTTCGACGACCAAATCGTCTGGCATTGCGTGAGATACTTCGACACCCGGTACTTCCCATCCCTCACGATATTCCTCACGCGGGTCGCAAACGATGACCTGATAATCCATACCTACGGCGATCTGCGCCAAAAAACGCGATAGCTGACCCGCACCGATTATCAATAGCCGCCAGCGCGGCCCATGAATGGTAACCAGCTTGTCGGCCGATAACTGCAGCGACATTCCTGCACTCGCGGATGCGAGGGCCACACTACCGCTCTTGAGATCAAGGTGGCGTGCCACAAGCTCATGCCGTGACAGGCGTAGCAATAATTCGTCAATATTGCTCGAAGCCGTTAATGGCTCGATCGATAACTGTATAGTGCCGCCGCACGGCAGACCGAACCGCCGCGCTTCGTCGGAAGTTACACCATAGGTGACAACATTGGGCACCGTTTGTGTTATTCCTTCTTTACGTACGCGGTAGATTAAGTCCTCCTCAATACACCCACCAGACACGGATCCTACAACGCGCCCATCTTCACAGATACCCAACGTTGCGCCTTCCGGCCTAGGACTGGAACCCCAAGTCTTGATAACGGTTACCAACTCACATCTGAGACCCTGATGTATCCACCGGTCGCAGGTTTTAAGTACTTCAAGATCAATGCTATCCATGATTCACCTCTTTTGAATTTATTTTTCAACCACAAGCACACAAGCGTCACCACCAATCCGCCTTGAACAGATACAACAGGGGAAAAATGTGCCCAAAAGTCATACTGATGACGTATGCCGCAGAGACCGCGTAATTGTAGAAAGTGTGGCGCGAAGAATTATCGAGAAAGCTAGGTAACAACATCGCGCAGTAATGGGCGATGTATCCAAATGTAAAGCCAGTTAACCCTAGGCCGCATAGCGCTTTGAAAATTGGCGCGAGGGCGATCGGTGCTGCCATTAAAGCTCCACACCCAGCCTGGGTTAACGAGTCCGCAAGTGACTGATATCGGACCGTCCTTGGATGACCAAATTTCAATTCTTGGCTGTTTCCAAGGCGATTATTTTGTATTTGCAATCCAATAACTGCGATCAGCTGGCAGCACGCCAAAGCAAGGGTCATATCTCTCAGGTGATGATTGGCAAACAAATCTCCGCTGGTTGCAAATACTCCTACACCGACGCCAAGAAGAGTGGCGCAGAACAACGCAATTTTGGGTTGTCCTGAATTGAAAAATGACTTGGCTTGTTGCAATAGCGGATACATGCCCATCCCGAATAGCGCTGCGGAAAGACTAAAGAGAGCGATGCTCCGATACAGGATACTTATGCCAACGAATATGCTCGTTAGCGTAATCCACGCAACAGCAAGCATCCAGTTTGGCAAGAGAGCATTCCAGATATTATTGGCTTTCGTCCTTACTGAAGTGACGGCAACGGAAGCAATAAAATAGGAGCCAATAGGCAAGACGACGCCGGACAAATTCATTTGGAATGAAATTTCCCAGCTTACAATCCGCCAAAAAATTATTTGCGTGATCCATGCAAATGCAATCACCAAAATTGAAATCAACAGATCGGGCTCAAGAAAGGCGAATTTCTGAAGCCAGTGTGGTATTTTGGCTCCACTCCTGAAAAGATATCTATGTGTACTCGGCATCTCCATGATCAGCTCGCCGCGTAGTTAAAAATCTTGTCGCCCTGTGCTCCATGTATTTGGACATTGAAGGAAACAACTATCCGATCATTTACGCCTTCATATGGCATGGCTTTGTGATTCAAGTACGAAGGAAATAGCACCAGCATGCCGGCCTCCGGACACACGTCAAAGTGTGGCTGCTGCAAATAGGCATTCCCCATATCCATGTATGCGCCACCCAACCAATTTTGATAGGGACCGTAGAATCGAGTCATACCGTTTAATGCTCCGAGTACCTTGTGCTTATGGCGTTGCACGGCCGGATCAAGTTGTACGTAATAAACGCCGGACCAAGAGCAATTCCCGTGAGAATGAATGTCGTGGAACGCACCGTGGTTCTGTATCTGGAACCAACTCCCTGCGAATTCCAGATTTAACGACAGCTTGGATGGCCAAACATTGGCATTAGCTGCCTTTATCGTTTTTTGCAGCGATTCGGCGATATATGATAAAAGTTGATGGAATTCAGGCAATTCCACACGTTTAATCAAGTCATCGCTACTTGAATAGAATTGAGCTGATTGGTCGGCTCCATTGTCCGATACTCGCATCACCCTGAACACCTTAGCCAAAAGTTCGTTAGCCTGGAGCGCTTCTGGATACTGGCTAACGCTTATGGGCGTTGGCCAGAGCGACTTGTATCCGTTAACAGTTAAAGTAGAAGTAGACAATTTTTGTTCAGTCCATATCTTAAAGTGAAGTCACAGGATGCAACGCTTCAGGCATATTCAAAATAAGACCTAGCCGTTTTTGCAGTTTGTCGACGTCTTCTGGTGTATCTAAATCGACCACGTAATGGTCGTTGTCAGTTTCGAACGGCGATACCAACTCTGGATTTTTTTCGATATAGTTGCGGCACCCCAAATTCTTCTGTCCCGCCAAGATCTCGTTTCTGACGTTCCAGTCGAAAATGATGGGGTTGCCCCTCTGTCCGTGTACGCGAGGCATGACGATACTGCCGGTAGAGCGCTTTTTGAATGCGCCAATCAAGGCAGTTAGATCTTGAGTATTCAGCAGTGGTTGGTCTGCAAGGCAGATCAGAACAGCGTCGAAAGTACCGGTCAGATTTTCCAATCCCAGTTGTACCGAGCTCATCTGACCCGATGTGTAATTTGAATTACGTACAATTGTTACGGGAAAATCCTTCACCATCGGCTCCAGCAGGTCGGCCTGATGACCAAGCACAACGACCACCTCATCCACACCTGCACCGCTAAGTCCGAACAGCGCACGATTAATTAGTGGTACGCCTTGCATTTGGATAGCTGCCTTGGCAATACCATTCATTCGGCGGCCTTCACCGGCGGCAAGCAAAACTGCTCCTAGTCTTACTCTTGAATAGAGACCACCGCCTCCTTTTAATGGACATCCCATAATTAAGCTCCTTCTTAGGTTGTAGCTGTTTCTGCGATAGCGGCTTCTTTTGAAGCTTCCTCTTGCACGTTTTGTTCGAGTTCGGTACTTCTTACGCGCGACACCAGTGATGCCAAGATAGACAAGGCAATTTCTTGCGAAGATTTCGCGTGGATGGGTATACCGGCAGGCGCTTCTATGGCCTCTACGGCTGCAGAGTCTGCGCCAGATTCAAGCAGTGTGATCCTCAGCTTTTCAGCCTTACGCTGACTAGCAACAAAAGCAACATGGCGCGCCCGCAAGCTCAGGGCCAATTTCAATTGCGTCATATCATTGATACCTTGGGTGGCAACTACCACATATGCACCAGGACTGATTTCGATGCTTCGAGCAGCAGGTATAATGCGCACGTCTGGCGTTTCGATTTCATTGTCGGTCAACCAGGTGACGCGGAAGCCTACATGTGGTGCGATGCGCGCCAACGCAAACGCAACAGGAGATTCTCCTAACACGACCAGCCCAGGCTTGATAGTCACCGGATCGATGAAGAGTTCTATCGTGCCACCACTCTGGCACGGCATCCCGAATTCAAGGACATCTTCCACGGCTTTTTCTCCGCGTGGGTCAGGAGTAATGCGGATGTGGCGCGGTTTTCCATCCTCGAGACATAACTTGGCCATTCGGACGACTAGAGGTTGCGCGCAACCGCCTCCTATCCATCCGTATATCTTGCCGTCTGACGTTACTAACGCTTTGTCGCCGACATTTGCCGATGTGGGGTGAATGATCCTGATCACTGTTGCCAACGCGTAGGGTTGCTCCTGTGATTCTAGTACGCGGGAACGTTCGATGATGTTTTCGAAATTGCTCATAATGCTTCTCCAAAAATGATCTCAGTAGACAAGGTCCGGCAACTTCTGCAGGCTTTCCAGATTGTGCGCAGGAATAAATCGTTTCACATACGGACTTGCCAATTCGAGCGACGCAGAAAAGTGAGTCCGCTCAGAAGGGTGCAGCCAGAAAATCTTCGCCCCTTTTGCGGCGATCAGTTGGAGAGCTTGTGCAAGATCACCTGCTGGGTCAGTGTCGTATCCGTCGCTCAAGACCAACACTATAGATTTCGAAGCCAAGGCACTTTTTGCGTGAACTGTGACGAAATCATGCAAACTGGTCGCAATCCTAGTACCTCCTCCAAACCCGAAAGTTACAGCATTGATTTTTTCTTGTATTCGTCCGGTTCTCTTCTTAAGCATGTCAGTAATCTCAGCCAAACGGGTATGAAACACAAACGCGCGCGCCTTTGTCACTTCGCAAAACGCACGAGACACGCGCAAAAACAACTGGGCATACATTTCCATTGAACGGCTGACATCAACCAATATGAAAATATTGGGCAAGTCCCTTCGCGGACGATGCCAAACGGGCGCGATTGGTATGCCACCAAAATGGACGCTTTTCCTGAGCGTACCCCGCAAATTGAGGGTATGTGCTTTACTTGTTATTTGCTTTCTTCTTAGCAGGCGCTTGCGAACCTTCATTGCCACTTCTTCGGCCAACAAATTTAATTGTTGAAGATCAGACTGCAGCCACTCACCGAAATCTCTTTTGGTCAGCGGGTCGACTGCACTAGCACCGCCCGCTGCTTGATCACTATGGCCACCCTCATCACTACCTGCCGCAGAATCGTCAGCAAACCCAAGCAGTGGACTCTCCGTTGGCTTTGCATTGGCTGCATCCATTTGGGCATGCATCGCTTCGACTATTTCACTCAATTTTCGTGAGCGACGAGTCGTACCACTCATACGACTGGTACCTCGCACTTTTTCGGGAAGCCAATACAAATTGAATAATTCTGGATAGCGTCGCCAGTGATCTTTGTTGCTACACACGATCGCCCGCCAGCACGGCTGAATTTGCCGATACTGCTCAACGGGCAGCTGCATCACAGAATTCAACATCGCTTGCTGCTCAGAAATACCAACGCCATAGCCGTTGTCACGCAGATACGCAGTAAAACCGGCTATCCCTTGGATTAGAGAGGATTGCATGGGAGCTATGCGAGCGACAATCCTGCCGCCACACCCATAGTGACGCCCGCTCTTTCCCCGCCAAGCAATTTCGTGACACTTTCACCACTCATTTGCCAATGGTCGCTTTTCGTCTTTAGCAGGCAAGACAATGTCATCAGAATTAGCTCTGGATCATCAGGCAATTCTGATAATTTTAGTTGATGCAACGCGCGAATCCAGTCCAGCGTTTCCGCGACGCCAGGGATTTTTTGCAGATCCTCTTTACGCAATTTATGGATAAAGGAAACTGCCGACTCGACTAACTGTGTATTAGCATCAGGTAGGGCATTTTTAACTATTTCAATTTCTCGGCCAAGACTTGGATAGTCAACGAAGTGATATAGACAACGTCGCCGCAGTGCGTCTGATAGATCACGCGTGCCATTGGAAGTTAGTATTACTTGTGGAATGGAAGTTGCCCGAACGGTGCCAAGTTCAGGAATAGATATCTGGTAGTCCGATAACACTTCAAGTAAATACGCTTCAAAGGCTTCGTCAGCCCGGTCGATTTCGTCTATCAACAAAACCGATGACTTATCTGTGCTGATTGCCTGCAACAACGGCCTTTGCAACAAAAAAGCACGGTCAAACAAATCAAAATCTTGACGGCCATTTTCTGTAACAACCTCATGCAGGCGTATCTCAAGCAGTTGCCTGCTGTAATTCCATTCATACGCCGCCTGTTGCAAATCCAGTCCTTCATAACACTGTAGACGAATAAGCTGGCATCCATGCATTTTTGCTAGCGCAGCGGCAATTGAAGTTTTGCCAACGCCGGCATCACCCTCCAGCAACAGAGGACGCCCGAGCGCAGCTGAAAGCCAGAGCGAAGTTGATAGACTCTCGTCCGGTATATAACCAACCTTTTTGAGTCCTTCATTTATCGCATTAATGTCCATACGCTTCTCTCTCTGGCTAATGAGCTTCTATTTCTTTGACCCAACCAAACCCGAAAAAAATCCCTTGATCAGACCCCACAGAATGGAGAAAGCATTCAGCTCGGTTTGAGCCTTGGATTTTTTGGGGGCTGTATTCGCTCCTGCCGCATGTGCTAAGTCCGGATTAGTCTGAGCGTAGAACTCGCTAGCTTTGACCGCAAAGTTATCAGCGAATTGTCCAAGTATCATGTCCGACACAGACGTCATCATTCGACCACCAAATTGTGCAAATTTGCCGTTTACAATGACATCTGAACTGCCGAGCAGGAGACATTGGCCTGCAGTTGAACTTGGGCGAATCGATGCTGTGAGATCCATGGAGGCGGATGACCCCCCTTTATCGGCGCCCTTGCCCATCATCCGGACGCTTTTTATTACTTCATCAAAAGCGAGAATCTCAATTTCTCCGCCAAAAGCTGCCACTGCTGGTCCGACTTTGACTTTGACATGTCCTTTATAGTGTGTGCTGTCGACCTGTTCTGTAATTTCAGCACCAGGCATGCAACTCGCTAACACTCTGACGTCGCGCAGTACGAGCCATGCGGCTTCAGGACTTGTAGCGATCGTGTATTGTTTTTCCAGTTTGACTTGCATGATTTTGTCTTTATATATGTTGGTAAGTTAAGTAAACGATGACATGGAAACTTCCACGTCATCGTTTGGCCTAGGATTACGTTACGAAGTAACCCCGCTTGCTTGCAATTGCTGCCAGACTCGGTACGCGTTGTGAGGCATATTCATGTGTGTAACTCCCAAGTGAGCGAACGCATCGACTACTGCACTTGTAAACGTCGGGATGCTACCGACGTGAGGAGACTCGGCCACACCCTTTGCACCAAGCGGATGGTGGGGCGAAGGAGTAACAGTAAAGTCAGTTTCCCATTTTGGAGTTTCAACTGCTGTCGGCAAGAAGTAATCCATCAGAGTATTTCCCTGAATATTTCCTTGCGCGTCGAATGTAAGTTGCTGACCCATTGCAACTGCGTAACCCTCTGTCAACCCACCGTGAATCTGTCCATCAATAATCATCGGATTAATCCGGGTACCGCAGTCATCAAGCGCGTAGAAACGCCGAACCTTGGTTTCTCCTGTCGCTTTGTCAATATCTACGACGCACAAGTAGATACCGAACGGATAGGTGAAATTGGGAGGATCATAGTAATGCACCGCCTCAAGTCCAGGTTCCATTCCCGCAGGCGGCTGATGATAAGCCGCCCAAGCAATATCCTTCATTGTCTTGAATTTTGAATCGTCGCCTTTCAACTTAAATCGATCAATTTCCCATTCCAAATCGTTTTCACTTACTTCCAATAAGTGCGCGGCAATTTTTTTAGCTTTCGCATGGATTTTTCTGGATGCCAGCGCGATTGCCGCCCCTGCAACCGGAGTAGAGCGCGAGCCATAAGTCCCCAAGCCGTAAGGTGCCGTGCTCGTATCACCTTCCTCCACCTGAATCACCTCAGAGGGCAAGCCCAATTCAGTGGCAATGATTTGTGCATAAGTGGTTTGGTGGCCCTGGCCCTGAGTTATAGTACCCATACGCGCAATTGCACTGCCAGTTGGGTGGACCCTAATCTCGCAGGAGTCAAACATGCCGACGCCAAGAATGTCGCAGATTTTTGAAGGACCTGCCCCTACCACCTCGGTGAACGAAACCAAGCCGATCCCCATCAAAGTAGGTGAATTCGGATTGGCCCGAGTAGCAGCCTGTTCTTTCCGCAGTCCTTTGTAGTCAACTGCGTTTAGCACCTTATCGAGAGCTGTGTGGTAATCGCCGGAATCGTATTCGAAACCAAAAGCAGACGTGTACGGGAATTGCTCTTTGCGAATGAAGTTCTTTCTCCGTATTTCCGCCTTATCGATATTCAATTTCTGTGCTAGCACGTCCACCATGCGCTCAATCAAATAAACTGCCTCGGTAACGCGGAACGAACAACGATAAGCAACTCCGCCCGGGGCTTTGTTGGTATATACGCCGTCGACGCGGCAGTAAGCCGCAGGTATATCGTAGGACCCAGAGACGATGTGGAACATGCCTGCAGGGAATTTTGTTGGGTCAGCACATGAATCGAATGCACCATGATCTGCTATCACATTGACCCTCAGACCGGTGATCTTGCCTTCGTTGGTAGCGGCCAACTCACCTGTCATATGGTAATCGCGTGCAAATGCAGTTGAGGACAAGTTTTCTATGCGGTCCTCTATCCATTTCACCGGCCGTCCCAACACGATCGATGCCACGATTGCACATACGTATCCTGGGTATATACCGACTTTGTTCCCGAAACCTCCGCCGATATCTGGCGAAATGATCCGAACTTTAGATTCAGGAATACCAGACAACATCGATACCACAGTACGAACAACGTGTGGCGCTTGACTCGTGATGTAGGTAGTAAGCTCACCTCGGATCGGGTCAAATGAAGCTACACAACCACATGTCTCCAGCGGACACGGGTGTACTCGCTGATAAAACATTTTCTGCTCTACAGTCACTTGCGCAGCAGAAAACGCGGCATCGGCCTTTTCTTTATCACCTGAATCCCAAGTAAAAATGTGGTTGTGATGATAGCGTTTGCCGTGCGCGCCTTCTGTCTTCCCGGCAAGATCCTCGCGAAGAATTGGCGCGTCTTGTTCAAGCGCCTTGAATGGGTCAATCACCGCCGGAAGCTCGTCATACTCGACGACGACTGCTTCAACGGCATCAGCAGCTATGTAACGGTCATCGGCGATAACAATGGCTACTTCTTGCATCTGGAAATGCACTTTTTCATCGGCAAGAACGGCTTGTACGTCTCCCGCCAGAGTGGGCATCCAGTGCAATTTGAGCGGCTTGAGGTCGTCCGCAGTTAGCACTGCATGAACGCCAGGGATAGCGAGTGCAGCCTCCTTGTTTATCTTTTTGATGCGCGCATGTGCCACTGGTGCACGTACGATGTCCATGAAAAGCATTCCAGGCATCTTTATGTCATCAACATAGTTGCCTTTCCCTTGAATGAAACGAGCATCTTCTTTGCGCAGGCGAGATTCGCCCATGCCCTGAAGGGCGGCTTGACGATCTTTTAGTGGTGCATTCATTTTTTTAAGCTCCTCTTGAGTAGATTGGCTTTACTATTTAAGCCGCGACGGATTCCTTGGTCTGTGCTTTCAATTTCTTCGCAGCAGATTGAACAGCCTTGACGATATTTTGGTACCCGGTGCAACGGCACAAGTTTCCAGCCATGCCCATACGAATTTGTTCTTCTGTTGGATCAGGCGTGTCTTGAAGAAAACGGTAAGCACGTACCAGCATTCCAGGCGTACAGAATCCACATTGCAAACCGTGCTCCTGATAAAATGCTTCTTGTACCGCATGCAAGACGCCCTTGTCGGCCAACCCTTCCACGGTAAGCACTTCAGATCCGTCGCACTGAACCGCAAGATGGGTGCAGGACTTAATCGATTTACCATCCACATCAACCGTGCAGGCTCCGCAGTGGCTGGTTTCACAGCCAATGTGAGCTCCTGTTAGCACCATTTCTTCACGCAGAAAGTGAATCAACAATGTGCGTGGCTCAACGGCTTTTTCGACTTTTTTCCCATTGATCGTCATTGTTACAATTTGTTTTGACATTTGAATATCTCCTCGTTATTTGCAGCGTGACGCGGCAAGGCGAATGGCGCGCTTAGTCATTTCGCCTGCCATCGCGGTTTTGTATTCAATATCCCCACGCAAATCTTCTGCGGGGTCGCAGATAGCCATGGCTGCATCGACCGCCGCCTTAATCGATGCATCAGTTAGGGGCTTGCCAACCAACGCGGCAGCAGCAGCCTTCGCGTTCAACGCCGTCGGTGCTACATTAGTCAAGGCTATTCGGGCTAAAGAAACAACGCCGGCAGATATTTCTAAGACCACGGCAGCGCCGGCGGTCGCAAAGTCACCCGTTTTGCGTTTAAGCTTGCAATACGCCGAGCCGGTCTTATTGGTAGAGAACGGTTTCACATGGATGCTGGTAAGTATCTCGTCTGACTGCATATCAGTCATGTAAGTACCTAGAAAGAAATTCGCTGCAGCTACATTGCGCTGGCCTCTGGGACCAGTCAGGATGAATGTTGCGTCAAGCGCTATGGAGATAGCAGGATGATCGTTACCGGGATCTCCATGGGCAATGTCTCCGCCAATCGTGCCTCGGTTGCGCACCTGTGGATCCGCAATTAGGCGAGCTGCTTCAGGCAATAGGGGGACTTTTTGCTGCAACAATACCGAGTCAATCAACTCATTTTCGGTCGTCATTGCACCGATTTTGATAAGACCGTTTTCCTCCCGGATGCCTTTTAATTCTGGAATTCGGTTGATGTCAATCAAATGTCCAGGTTCTGCAAAACGTAACTTCATCATCGGTAGCAGGCTATGCCCGCCAGCGAGAATCTTTGCCGCATCTCCATGTTGCACCATAAGTTGCAGTGCCTCTGGAAGGGTACGTGGAGCGGAATAGCCAAATGACGGTGGAATCATGATTGCTTACCTCCCTATAAGATTATTGAATAATGATTATTAATTTTTCATTCCCTACGAGATTGGTACACTATTCTTGCGATAGTTCCCGAGTCAAAGAGTATTTCGCGAATTGCGGTTACCAGTTCGTCAATGGCAGCTAATCATCAAATATCCCGACCTGTTTTGACCTTTTTGACGGCAAATGAGACTAACCTCAATTCACATCAAGAGTTTTTATGTGATAGAGTTTTCGCAGCTATGTGAAGGAGGGGAACTTTATGTCGGACTTATTACAACAAAAACTCCAGCAATTTAATTTGGGAATGGTGTGGCTGGATGCGGAAAACAAGGTGTCGGCGTTCAACGATATTGCTTGGCAAATTCTTTCTGTCGCGGGAGAGCAAACGTTGGGTGTCTCTCGTGGAGCACTGCACGGTATAGACATCGTTAAACTTCATCCAGAGAAGGCTCAGGATAAGTTGAGAGAATTACTCAAAAATTCAGAATCAACTAATTGTCCTGTAAAGTCGCCGCCTCCAGTCACGATGATGATCAACATTCCCGATCGAGTGCTGCTGATAAAGGTTTCCAAGATGTTCGACCCTGAAGGCATTAAAGGGACCTGCATGGTGTTTTATGATTTAACGGATGAGACGACTATGCCGCAAAGTCCGATCAAACCAGGGATCCAAAACGCTGAATTACGCCAACTCAAGAAAATTCCGATATACCGGGCTAATCGTTTAATACTCATAGACTTGGATGATGTAGCGTGGCTTGAAGCAAGCGACCATTACACGTGGATTACCACCGTTGAAGGTCGTTATTTAAGCAACTTGTCATTAGCAGATTTGGAGACGCGCATTGAGCCGAAGGTCTTCTTCAGGTGCCACCGCAGCCATATTGTGAATCTTAAATTCGTGAAAGAAATCGACCGAGTTGGTGATAATCATCATCTATTGCTGGAAAAGATTCAAAGCGCAATCGTGCCAGTCAGCCGAAAGCGCACAGCTGATCTTAAAAGCCTATTAGGTCTTCCATAACTCAAGACAAAGTGCTTACTTCCTGTTTATCCAATATTAAGTGTTTATGAGCTTTCAAGATGAACGTCATGAATCGATGAATCTTCCAGCGGAAACAGTCTAAACATAGGTTATAGCGAATCGGTGCGCCTTAAGTACGTTTTCAGACCTAGATGTATAGATATCCTCTTCGGCACTATTAACAACTTTTTGGAGGCGAATTGTGAACTTTGACAAAGAACTTAGCACTCGTGGATTGGAGTGCCCCTTGCCTGTCTTGCAAACAAGAAAAGCAATGAAAAGTATGGAATCCGGTCAGGTGCTGAAGATGATTTCTACTGATTCTAAAGCAATGAAGGATATGGAAGAATTTTCAAGACAAACTGGCTTCCCACTGTTATCGGCCGTTGAAGAAAACAATGAATGCGTTTTTTACATTCAAAAGAAGTAGCATTATTCGCAAACCGCATGATTGCCGCTCCCTGTTTGGTGCCTGTTTGTTTCATGCAACATTAGACTGAATTTGCTGGACGGCAGGCGGTCGTCGGTGACAGCCAGATCAGAGCAAGCAATTTCTCCAGAACTGATCGTTAATCCCCGTTCACCGCGCACACGCTTTATTGAACGCACCTACCGACTTAAAGTGACGAATCGCATAATTACCACTTTGCCTGTTAGATAACGTCTTGACCGCTACAGATTCACGAACGGTATTTGCAATTCATTTCAATCGATGGTTTTGTTGAGGAAACTTCTTCGTATTCAAATCTCAATGCACTACATATTTGGTAAGGTCCGTCGCTAACTATTTGTGGCTACGATTAGGGCGTCAAATGGTTTGCTCTCTAACATCTGCTAACGTTTCCGCATGAGGAATCAAATCGGCATACGCTGTTGTCATGTTTCTACCCTCCTTCTTGGAAACGTAGAGAGCTTTATCAGCATGACCAAGCAAATCGACCAAATTGTTTCCAGTCTCGTACGCGGCAACACCGATAGATATCGTGATCCCGCCTATCTTTTCATGACTATCGAGTCGGTGAATCTGACATGTTTCTATAGTCTGCCTAATATTCTCTGCAACGATGCGGGCGCCAGATACGTTCGTCTCTGCTAGCAACAGTGCAAATTCTTCTCCGCCCAGCCGAGCAACGGAATCTTGGCCGCAAACTTTGTCCTTAAGTGTATTGGCTACAGCGCGGATAACCTTGTCACCAAACAAGTGTCCGTAAGTGTCATTGATTTTTTTAAAAAGATCAATATCCACCATCAGGAGGCACAAACCCTTGCTGATGATTTCGTGATTTGAGAGAGTTAATTTTGCACTGTTTTCAAATCCGCGCCTGTTGAGTATTTCGGTTAATGGGTCAATCAATGATTCCCCTCGGGCCGCCTGAAGCTCCTCGTGGAGCTTTTCTACATTCTGTTTGCTGGCCGTCAATTCCGATTGCAATGCGCGCATTGAGTCTATCATCTTGCTTGTATCGTCGGCCATGCCTTTGATTAAGGCGATCAGTTTTGGTGGATCCAGATCTTGTTTCAGTGTGTCACCGTAATCATGCAACCTATTGTCGAACTGGTGCGCCTGGGCGTCAGTTTCTTCAGTCGATTTTGCGAGTCTTTTGAGTAGCTGCTGGATATCTTCCCTGAGCGCCCATTCCACGTCCATATTGCATTCAGACACGTACTTGAGATACAGCCTTTCTATAGCGTAGTCGTCAAGCTTTTCACCACTGTCGAGAAGCTTGGCGATTACTTGGCTCAAAGCCGGGTTGATCCCGGTTGAGTACTCGTACCATACAGCATAGTTCTGTGGAGTGAATGCTGCCGGATGCTCTGCCATTTTAGGAATAAGCAGGTGCAACATTTCCTCACTAGCATTACGATCATTTCCGTACTTCACACTGTATCTTTCTTGAATAATTAGCTACCTTACAATCTATTGCATGCGGTCAGTGGTACTCCTAGGATTTTCTTCTATGACCTCAATTCGACTCTAATATTGATAGGCGATCCCCGATCCACAGAATATTTTTACAGACGCGGTTTGAGCCAACTTTATTCGTCAACATTACAAATCCTCCACGCCCGCTTTATTCCCCTCACGCCACCGTTAATTATTAAAACATTGTTAGAACATTACTCACGAGTTAAATATTGTTGAGTCCTGAATTTGCTCGATTCAATATTTATTCAGAAAACTTGCATAAGGTTTGGATCGTGCTTTATGCCGGTTTCTAACTTCAAGATAGACATGATTTCCGAATGCGTTCTAGCACAATGATAAGATCTTGTAACATCCATAGCGTCATAACTATCCGCTAAAGTAGGATTCAGTCGTTATGTGTCAGAGGCCGACTAGTTTAGGTATTTCGTTTCTGGAACTAATCACGGATGTGGCACCACCCATGATTCACCTTCTGGCGTGGTTTCCTTTTTCCAAATTGGAACGCGTTGTTTCAACTCATCAATCATCCATCGGCACGCTTCCATTGCGGCGACGCGATGTTCGGCGCCCGCGGCAATAAACACGATATTGTCACCGCCGTTCACCGTACCGATTCGATGGATGATGCGAGCATCCAGCAAGCCGAATTTCGCTATAGCGTCACTGCGTAACTTGTTCATTTCTAGCAGCGCCATACTGCCGTAGGCATCGAAGCTGATCTCCGAAACATCGCGTCCCTCGGAAAAATCACGGGCACAACCCAGAAAAGTACCAATGCCGCCCATACGTTTCGAACTGCCTTTTAGTTCTTTGATCTCATCGTCTTGGGAAAAATCTTCTGCTTGGATACGGACTGCTTTGCTCATTTCAGCCTCCGGCATATTTCGCCATAAATGCGATTTCGTCATTGTCGTGCAACACCATTTGCTTATCGTGAATCTGCGTTTGATTGACGGCAATAAAAGCGACGATACTGAAGGCGCTTGGGTGCTGCACGCTGAAGTGTGCGATAGCATCTTGCATCGTCATACCTCGAGTGAATTCAAGTTGCGTCTCACGCATCTGCATACGGTCGGCGATCGGCCCAAAGAATAGCACTTTGATCATTTCATTGTCCCTCGCTCCCAGACACCACTCTTGCCGCCGCGCTTTTCTTCTAACTGAACATACTCGATACGCATGCCGCGATCAATGGCCTTACACATGTCATAAATAGTGAGAAGCGCAATATTAGCCGCACACAACGCTTCCATTTCTACGCCGGTCTGCCCTACACAACTGGCAGTTGTAATAACTTTGATTCCTACGCAATCCTGATCATCGGATTCAATTATCTCGCTGAACTCCACTTCGACTCCGGCCAACGCGATTGAATGGCACATCGGGATAATATCCGACGTGCGTTTCGCCGCCATCACGGCACCTACATCAGCGACGGTAAGCACATCGCCTTTAGCGACGTTCCTTAAACGGATGCGCTCTAGCGTGGCTAGTTTCATACGTAACACGCCACTTGCAATGGCGACTCGTAAAGTTTCTTGCTTAATGGAGACATCCACCATTCGCGCACGTCCAGCCTCGGAGAAATGAGTTAGCTCGTTCTTCATATATTCACTTGTTTAATTCAAAAACGGGAATGCCAAAATCTGTTTGTGTAAATAGCCCTCTTCATCATTTGCTTCTGCAAGCGTGCTTCGCAAGGTGCATCGCCTGATCTGTATATTGAAATCGCGTATCAGACTACTGACTTTTGCGCATACAGAATCACAAGGGCATCCGCTGACACACATGATTTTTTTACGTTAGTTCGACGCCATAAGGAGCAATCACTCAGCAGATGTGATTCAAAACCACACAAAGGCATGATATCTGAAGATCTTTCATGGTGCCCCGCCACTGGCGCGCTGATATCCGCACTTCACGAAAAACTCTTTGACTCGGGAACTTTGTCGCGAATAGTGTTGCGGTCCCGTAGGTCATGAAAAATTAGTATTCACTATAGGGGTTTTAAATGATTCCACCACCAGTTGGCTAATCCGCTTCACGCACACTTCATGAGTTATTCGCGATAGTGGGCGGCCCGAAGATGCACCATGATTTTTCACTAGTAAGCAACATTAATATACTAACTACTAACTCATAGGGGAAATTACAAATGCAAAAGAAATTCATTGCTCTCGCTATATCCGCCGCTTTCTCTGCACCGGCATTCGCAGAAGTGTCTATGTACGGTACAGTTGATGCTGCCGTTGTGCACGCATCTGCCGACGGCCAAAAGAGCGACACGATCGCTGTTTCCGGTGGTCTGTCTCAATCCCGCCTCGGCGTAAAGGGTGCGCAAGACCTGAACAACGGTATGAAGGCTGTTGTCGTATTGGAATATGGTCTGGATGCGCAAACCAATTCAACCGTGGGCGCACCAGGCGTGGGCAATAGCGCTGTTGCTCGTCAACAAATGTTGGCTGTGGCAGGCGACTTCGGTACCGTAGCTACCGGTTACCTGCAAACTACCGCCTACGACTGGGCTGCCAAGTTCGACCCGACCGCCGATTCTCTCGTGTCTCCCCTGCAAAACGTTACTGCAGGCAGCACATTCCTGATCGGCTCCTCCGCAATTGCAGCTCGCGCTCAACGCGCACTGGCTTACATCTCCCCGAATATGGGCGGTTTCATCGTTGCTGCAAACTACTCGACGGCTCTGGCTGGCGTGGGTGATTTGACACAAGCTAACACGCTGGTAGTTCAGAACAAGTCCACAGCATTCTTGCTGTCAGGAACCTACACTGCTGGCCCACTCGCGGTTGGTGCAGTGTACGTCGGCGCCACTCTTGGTTCTTCCGGGGCCGCGGCTATACCAAGTCTTGGTGCTCCCAATGTTCTCTCAACTGAAGCCGCTACACTGTCCGGTACGGATATCGCGTTGGGTGCTTCCTATGACTTGGCCGTTGTTAAGTTGTTTGCGACTTATCAGACTTCCAAAACAGGCACGAACAACGTAGTGACCGCAGCTGGTACTAACAAGGCGATGTCCGTCAGTGCTGTAGCTCCAGTCGGCCCAGGTGCCATCGCGGTCAGCTATGCCAAGAACACTATAGATGCAAGCAGTACTCTGTCTAGCTTGACGAAGAAGGGCACTGGAACTGATATGGGTGCGTCTGGCGTTACCGTGGCTTACCTGCAAGGCCTGTCCAAGACTACGACTTTCTACGCTGCTTATGCAAAAACCAGCCAAGGTAAAAACACTGACCTTCCCTCGGTTTATCGTCTTCCAAGAGGTGGGTTTCATGCTACCAGTTTTTCCTTTTGCTGAGCGGTAAGCCAGTCACTCAAGAACTGAGTCGGTGACTTGTAGCCCAGCGTCGAGTGCAGC
>MLJW01000119.1_pt1 | contig 81719 bp, 79 predicted proteins | sample 888231 | NCBI WGS metagenome assembly MLJW01 (sample SAMN05788063, study PRJNA343431) | mine drainage metagenome | isolation source: sample collected from the inflow into an acid mine drainage treatment plant... | place: Germany: Lusatia, lignite mining district
ATACCGGCCAACCATTGAAGTGACTCGTTGGCCGGTATTCAGCGAGCATTGAGCGAGCGGCCAAGGCGGCGGATGCCGCCGCCCGGCGAGGGACGATACAACCGGTCAATTCATTGGGCGGTTGGTATCAGTTGTCTTTCGATGCGTCGCGGGGAGCTGTGCGCACCCTTTATCCAACCCAGCTGTGGAATATGGCATCGCTCCGCTGCGCCGTGCGCCTGGGTTATATCCCCATGGAAGGCTATCACACGGTGCATCACTGGTTTCCGGCGCGCTCCCGTCCATCCGCCGGGTAGGGGGCAGGATGCCGTTGCATCGCGGAACGCCCTATCCCAGCACCAGACAGTCCTCGGGCAGCCAGCCCCGCGGACTTTCGATGTCCACCACCCAAAGATCGCCGTCCCGCGCCAGGTGGCGGGCGATCAGGGCGTCGGCCTCGGCTTCCGGCACCGGGACCGGGCCGGTGGCGCGGCGCCAGGCCGGACGGCCGTCGGGGGCGCGCAGCTGGCTCAGCACCGTGCAGGTGCCGTCGAGGAAACTCTGTTTCAGCAGAATGGCGCCGGCATCGGCGTCGCCCTTGCGGGCGACCACGGCATAGGCATCGTGGCGCTGGGCGCCGCGCACCAGGGCCTGCACCCAGAAGCCGCTTTTCAGGCGGGCCTCGCTCATGGCCGGATCATACCGCATCCGCCGCCGGCAGCGGCGGCAGATGCGGATGGCGGGCCAGGGCTTCGGCCTCCAGGGCGCGGGTGGCGGTTTCGATGCGCTGCTCCAGTTCCGGCATCAGCAGTTTGCGGTTGAGGCCGGGGGGGATGGCGGGCAGGAATTCCAGGGTGATCACCCCGGCATGGCGCAAAAAGGCGTTGCGCCCCCAGAACAGACCGGAATTGAGGGCCACCGGCACCAGCGGCAGCTCCAGTCCGGCATAAAGGGCGGCGACGCCGGAATGATAGTCGCCGCTCTGGCCGGCCGGGGCGCGGTGGCCTTCGGGAAAGATCACCACCTGGCGGCCCTCGGCGGCGGCGGCCTTGGCGGCGTCGACCATCAGCTTCAGGGCCTTGATGCCGGCGGTGCGGTCGATGGCCACCATGCCGGTCTTTTGCAGATACCAGCCGATGAAGGGCAGGCGCAGCAGCTCCTGCTTCAGCACATAGGCCGGATCGCCCAGCAGCTGGTGGAAGATCATGGTGTCCCAGGCCGATTGATGCTTGGCGGCGATCAGGGCCGCTCCCGCCGGCAGATGCTCGCGGCCCCGCACCTCGTAGCGCAGGCCCAGCACGGCGGCCTGCAGGGCCAGGGCGCCCCGCAGCCAGAAGGCGGCGGCGCGCTGCATCCGCCGCCGCGGTCCCAGCAGCAGCGGCAGATAAAGCAGGCTGAGCCCCAGGGTCCAGGGCAGGAACAGCAGCTGATAGGCCAGGGAACGCAGGGCGGTCACGGATTATCCTCCAGAATTTCCATCCAGTGGCGCAGATGCGCCGCCAGAAATTTGCTGTATTCGGCGGTGATGAGATGGGCGCTGCCGGGCCACAGCCACCATTCCCCCTTCACGTTCTGCGGAAAGACCGGGTTGGGAATGATGGCGATATCGGGCATGGCGTAATGGAATTCCAGCAGGCTGCGCTGCATATGGTAATTCGAGGTCACCAGCCGCAGCGAGCGGAAGCCTTCCGCCCGCATCCAGGCGGCGGTTTCCACGGCATTGCCCACCGTATTGTCGGCGGCATGGCCCAGCACCAGGCAACAGGTCAGCTCGTCGGGCTTCTGGCGGGCCAGCCGCAGCAGGGCGGCCACGTCGACGCTGTGATAAACCCCCGAAACGAACAGTTTGCGCCCCATCTTGCGGCGGAGCAGCTCCAGGCCGGTGTCCAGACGCTCGGTGCCGCCGGTCAAGACCACGATGGCGTCGGTGGAGGTGGCGGTATCGGCCACGCTATGGGGGATATGCGCGGAAAACCAGGCCAGGCCGCCCAGCCAGGCGGCCAGGGCCAGTAGCGGCGGGGCGGCCAGGCGGGGCCAAAGGCGGCGCGGCGGCGGGCGGCGGAAGGAGCGGGCCATGGGGCTTACACCATGCGGGCCAGGGTGGCGTGCACGGTCAGGCGGGCGGTCAGCATGGCGAGAAAGGCGGCGGCCGCCGGCAGCACCGCCACGCCGATCCAGCCCAGGAAGGGCAGCGACAGATCGCCCAGAAAACCGCCCTGCAGGCGGTGCAGGCCGAAAAAGCCCAGCCCGCCCAGGATGGGAATGTTCAGCAGCAGGCCCAGCACGCCGCCTTTCAGGGCCAGACTGAAGGCGCGGTCGGCGAACTGGCGGGCGATATAATCGTCGGTGGCGCCGATCAGATGCAGCACGTCGATCACCTCGCGGTGCACCGCCATGCCGGTGCGGGTGGCGTAGATCACCGTGGCCGAGGTGGCGCCGGCGATGATCACCACCACCGCCACCGCCAGACCGGCGATGGCCCGCGACAGGCCGATCAGCCGCGACAGCCAGACGCGGTGATCATCGATGGAGGCCCCCTCCACCGCCTTGTCGAGGCGGGCCGACAAGGCATCGAGATCGGGGCCGTGCCCGGGGCTGATGGTCACGTCGATCAGGGCGGGCAGCGGCATTTCGCGCAAAAGATCGGTTTTGCCCAGCCAGGGCGCCAGCAGGGCCGAAAGCTGGTCCTGGCTCAGGGCGCGGGCCTGGATCACGCCCGGCGTGTCCGACAGGATCCTGATGGCCGCCTCCACCTTGGCGCGGGTCTGTTCCGCCGAGGTCTGGGCGTCGCCGGGGGCGGCGGCGATCTCCACCGTCAGGGTGCCGGAAACGTCGCGGTCCCAGCGGCCGATCATGCCGTAGAGGATGATGGTGCCGGCCAGGGCGATGGAGCAGAGAAACACCATGGGGGCGATCAGCCAGGGCAGAAAGCGGCTGGTGGCGTCGTTCTTCAGGGGCAGATCGGAGCGGGCGCCGAACAGAATCATGGCTCGGGCCCCAACAGGGCGCCGTTCTCCAGATGCAGGCGCGGATGCTGCAGCCGCGAGATCAGGCTTTGATTGTGGGTGGCCACCAGTACCGTGGTGCCCAGCTTGTTCAATTCCTCGAACAGATACATCAGGCGCATGGCGATGTCGTCGTCCACATTGCCGGTGGGTTCGTCGGCGAGCAGAAGATCGGGGCGGGCGATAACGGCGCGGGCGATGGCCACCCGCTGCTTCTGGCCGCCCGACAGGGTGGGCGGCTTGGCGTGGATATGCTCGCTCAAGCCCACCCAGTCCAAAAGATCGGGCACGAATTTCTGCACCTCGGCCTCGCCGGCGCCGGCCACGCGCAACGGCAGGGCCACGTTGTCGAGGGTGGAGAGATGATCGAGAAGCTTGAATTCCTGGAACACCACGCCCACGCGGCGGCGCAGGGCCGGCAGTTCGTAGCGCCGCGCCAGCAGCGTGTCGCGGCCGAACAGGGTCACCCGCCCGCGCGAGGGCTTTTGCGCCAGATAGATCAGGCGCAGCAGCGAGGACTTTCCGGCTCCCGAGGGGCCGGTCAGAAAATGGAACGACCCGGCGGGCAGAGCGAAATTGATGTCCTGCAATATTTCCGGCCCATGATCGTAGCGCAGCCCGACACTGTCGAACTGCACAACGTTTCCATGGTTTGGCGTCTTGCGTCCCAATGCTGTCCCTCTGATATGACGGCGGCAGGATGGCATGGCAAAAGCCCATCCGTCCAGCGCGGGCTTCAGGGAACAGGGGGATTAAGGGGGAAGGCGCGCCCCCTTCCCCAAGGGCGTCTGGGAAGAGGAAGGGGGCGCTTCCATCGCCCCTGAAGAGGTCAGGGGCGGTGGTTCTATGCCTGATGGGGTGTTTCAGGCCAAGACCGCCGGAAGCAATCTCGATGGAGGCATTGAAACAGGCTTCTGTTTCAAGCAAATGTCGCCGGGGCGGGAAAGGTGTAACACTGTGTTACGGCGGCCTTTTGCCGTAACCGCTCCGTTACCCCGAAACGGCTGCGTCCGCCGCGCCGCCGCGCTATACTTCGCGGCATGAACGATACCTCCGTCCCTCATATCCTGGTGGTCGACGACGACCGGGAAATCCGCGATCTGCTGTCGCGTTTTCTCGTCAAGCACGGCCTGCGGGTCAGCGCCGCCCGCGACGGCGTGGAGATGATGCGCAGCCTCGATGGCGCCGCCATCGATCTGGTGGTGCTGGATCTGATGATGCCGGGCGAGGACGGCCTGTCGCTGTGCCGCCGCCTGCGCGCCAAATCGGCGCTGCCGGTGATCATGCTGACCGCCATGGGCGAGGAGACGGACCGCATCGTCGGCCTGGAGATGGGCGCCGACGATTACCTGGCCAAGCCGTTCAATCCGCGCGAGCTGCTGGCCCGCATCAAGGCGGTGCTGCGCCGGGCCCAGGCGCCGCAGGCGGCCTTGCCCGCCGGCGCCCTGCTGCGCTTTTCCGGCTGGGTGCTGGATGCCGGGGCCCGCACCCTGACCAACGCCGCGGGCGGAGAGGTGATTCTCTCCACCGGCGAGTGGGAGCTTTTGTACGCCTTCGTCACCCATCCGCGCCGGGTGCTGTCGCGCGATCAGCTGCTGGATCTGGCCCGGGGCCGCGCCGCGGTGCCGTTCGACCGCAGCATCGATATCCAGGTCATGCGCCTGCGCCGCAAGATCGAGGCCGATCCCGCCGATCCGCAGCTGATCAAAACGGTGCGCGGCGGCGGCTATGTTTTTGCCGCCGAGGTGACCGGCTGATGCGCCTGGTCCCGGAAACCCTGGTGGGGCGCACCGTGCTGATCCTGCTGGTGGGGCTGGTGCTGTCGCAGGTGGCGGCGGTGGTGCTGTTCGGCCTGAACCATCATGCCTTTTTCCTGCGCATGACCAGTCAGCGCCGGGCCGAACGTATCGCTTCGGCGGTGCAGGTGCTGAACGGCACGGCGGCGGCGCGGCGGCTCGAGACGGAGCGGGCCCTGGATGGCCCCGGCTTCCGGGTGCGCTGGCTGCCGCAGGCCGGCCCGCCGCCGTCCGGCCCCGTGCCCGGCGAGGCGCGGGATCTGGAGATGGAGCTGCACCGCCTGATGCCGGGGCGGACGGTTCTGGTGCGCCAGGGGTTTCATCCGCCGCCGGGCTTTTTTCCGCGGCCACCGGATGGCGCCTTCGCCGGGCCCGACGATTTCGGGCCGCCGCCCGACGAGATGGAGCATCCCCATCCGCCGCCGCTGGTGATCTGGACCCGGCTGGACGACGGCACCTGGCTGCGCATGGTGGCGCGCGCCGCCCAGGGCGAGGGCTTCCTGCATCCCGGCTTTTATGGGCCGTTGCTGACCAGCATGGTGGTGGTGCTGCTGTTCTCGCTGCTGGCGGCGCGGCGGGCGGCGCGGCCGTTGGCGCTGATGGAGGCGGCGGCCTCTCGCCTGGGCCGCGATGTCAACGCGCCGCCGGTGGCGGTGAGCGGCCCGCGCGAGGTGCGGGCGGCGGCCATGGCCTTCAACGAGATGCAGGCCCGCCTGCGCCGCTTCATCGATGACCGCACCCAGATGGTGGCGGCCATCAGCCACGATCTGCGCACCCCCATCACCCGCCTGAAACTGCGGGCCGAGTTCATCGACGACGAGGAGCAGCGCGGCAAGGTGCTGTCGGATCTGGCCGAAATGGAGGCGATGATCGCCTCCACCCTTGCCTTCGCCCGCGACGACGCGGCGCGCGAAATGCGCGAGCCCCTGGATCTGGCCCAGATGCTGGCCGATCTGGCCGATGAATTCGGCGGGCATTACAGCGGCCCCGCCGCGCTGGTGATCACCGCCGGGCCCCTGGGGCTGAAGCGCACCTTCGCCAATCTGATCGGCAATGCGGTCAAATACGGCGGCACCGCCCGCATCGGCCTGGAGCGGAAGGACGGCGGCCATGTGCGGGTGATCGTCGATGACGATGGGCCGGGCATTCCCGAGGCCGAACTGGAGCGGGTGTTCGCGCCTTTTTACCGGGTCGAGGCCTCGCGCAACCGCGAGACCGGCGGCACCGGCCTGGGGTTGGCGGTGGCCCGTTCGGCGGTGCGGGCCCATGGCGGCGACATCACCCTGAAAAACCGCGCCGGCGGCGGATTGCGGGTCACGGTGCTGCTGCCGGTATAATACCGGCCATCCATTGAAGTGACGGGTTGGCCGGTCTCCAGCGAGCCTTGAGCGAGCGGCCAAGGCGGCGGATGCCGCCGCCCGGCGAGGGACGATACAACCGGTCAATTCATTGGCCGGTTGGTATTATACCGGCCAACCATTGAAGTGACTCGTTGGCCGGTATCCAGCGAGCCTTGAGCGAGCGGCCAAGGCGGCGGATGCCGCCGCCCGGCGAGGGACGATACAACCGGTCAATTCATTGGCCGGTTGGTATAACAGGCTGCGGAATGAAAAACGCCGGTTCCTAGTGGTGGGCCAACTTACCCAGACACTTGGGAACCAAGTGTCTGGGTTGGACCACTAGGGAACCGGCGTTTTTCATCAGGTCGCGCGGCCGGCCCCAGAGTTGGGGCGGCGGGACTTAATTCTCGGCTTCGACACCCACGGAGGTGAAGGCCAGAATAACCAGGAACAGCACCACGGTCAGGGCCAGGCCCAGATAAACGGCCATGCCGGTGATGGCCAGCTTGAACATGGCGGTGCCGATGAAGATGCCGAGATAAACCAGCAGGCCAACCAGGGCCACAACGAGCGAACCAAGAGTCTTCGCGGTAGCGGACATGTGATCTTCCTCCTAATCGGCCCTGATGAGACCGGAATAATCGTCGGGTCTTTCTAGCCCATCCCGACAGGCTTGTCCACAGCATGCCGTGAAAAATCTTGGAAATCCTTGATTCAAATCAAAGGGTCGGGCGGAACATCCGCGCGCCCGTTCACGGCAACCGGGCGGCCCTGCGACAAACGATGCAACGGCTACCAGATAAGGACTTTGGCGGTGGCGGCCTTTTTCTGGGTTTTTTCCTTCTGTTCCTTCAGCTTGTTCATCAGCACCCAATCGTCCACCTTCATGAAGCGGGGGGCCAGGAACTGATAGATGCGGCTTAAGGTATTGTTGATGTGGTAGGAAACACACACCTCCACCTTGCGCCATTCGTGGATCAGTTCATCCCAGGCCATCAGCCGCACATGCAGATCATCGCGGATGGAGCGGATGAAGCGCACCTGATTTTCCAGATTGCGCAGCACCGAAAGGATTTCGCCGGTTTGGGCGTCGATTTCCAGAAAGCGGCGCTTGAAGTCCTTGACGGCGATTTCCAGCAGCTTGCGGATCTGATCGATCATGTCGGCGATGGAGCGTTCGCGGCTGTAGACCTTGCGCAGACCGTCCACCTTGTTCTGAATATCCAGCACATGGGCGAATTTATCGCGCAGGGCCTCGATATAAGCCAGCTCGTGCGCCAGCTTTTCCACATAGCCCACCATCTGCTGCTTGTTTTCCCGCCCCAGGCCCAGCCGCTCCGCCGCCTCGCCGAAGGCCTCGTTCACCTTTCTCTTGGTGCCGGGATCATCGGCCAGCTGCATCAGGGCCTCGGGATCGGTGATGAGATCCTCCACCCCGGTCAGCCAGTTCACCAACTGCATCGAGACCCGCTGATGGGCGATGCGCTCGTGCCGGGGCGAAAGCTCCCAGGTGGCCTCGCCGGTGAGGATTTCCTTGGGCAGCGGGTCGCCAAGACGCAGGGAGCCGACGAATTTCAGGCCGTCGCTCAGCAGGGCCAGCATCTGTTGGTCGTGCTCGTCCAGCTTGAATTCGCGGATCAGGCCGGGAAAGGGCAGCTGCGCCTGATTGCTGGCGATGGTCACGCACAGCATGGCCTCGCCGGTGGCGTGGTTGAGCTGAAAGTGGCAGTCTTCCATCTTGGAGAACACCGGATGGCGGAACTCCACCACGCTCGGCAGATCGGCGGGAGGGGCGGCGGGCGACGGCGACGCATTGGAGGCAACGGGCATGGCTCTGCTCCAGATGACGGAGAGGCCCCCTTCAAAAGACCGAGAACCCCCTCCCTTTGTAACTACAAAAGCATAAGCCAGTTTTTGAATCCATGATTTTTACAAAAAAAACGGGCTTAAAAGGGTTGGTCAAAGGTTTCTTTTGAGAAAAAGAGCGCGGATCTTGCAGTGCCGCATGACAAAAAGGCCGGGGACTCGATCAAATCCCCGGCCTTTTTCTAAAAATGCCGGCACTTATTTTTGCAGGGCGCGCCAGGCAATATCGCGGCGGCAGAAGCCTTCCGGCCAGCGGATGCGGTCCACCGCCTGATAGGCGCGGTCGCGGGCCTCGCGCACCGTGGGGGCGATGGCCGTCACCCCCAGCACCCGGCCGCCGCTGGCCAGGATGCGGCCCTCGCCGTCGGCGCGGGTGCCGGCATGCAGCACGGTCACCCCCTCCACCCGGCCGGCCTCGTCCAGGCCCTCGATCACGGTGTCCTTGCGGTAGGGGCCGGGATAGCCTTCGGCGGCCATCACCACCACCAGGGCCGGATCGGGATGCCAATCCACGGTTTTCCCGGCCAGGCGCCCCTCGGCGGCGGCCAGCAGCAGTTCCACGATATCGGAGGCGAGTCGGGCCATCAGCACCTGGCACTCGGGATCGCCGAAACGCACATTGTATTCCAGCAGCCGCACCTTGCCGTGATCGATCATCAGCCCGGCGAACAGCACGCCCTTGTAGGGCTTGCCCTCGGCGGCCATGCCGCGCACGGTGGGCAGAATGCACTGCTCCATGATCTGGCGTTCGATCTCGGGCGTGACCACCGGCGCCGGGGAGTAGGCGCCCATGCCGCCGGTATTGGGGCCGGTATCGCCGTCGCCCACCCGTTTGTGGTCCTGGGCGGCGGCCAGGGGCAGGGCGGTTTCACCGTCCACCAGGGCGAAGAAACTGGCCTCCTCGCCGGCCAGGAACTCCTCGATCACCAGTTCGTCGCCGGCGGCGCCGAACACCTTGTCGGCCATCATGGCATCGACGGCGGCCAGGGCCTCGGCCTCGGTCATGGCCACCACCACGCCCTTGCCGGCGGCCAGGCCGTCGGTCTTGACCACGATGGGGGCGCCCTTTTCGCGGATGAAGGCCTTGGCGGCCCCGGCATCGGTGAAGCGGCCGTAACCGGCGGTGGGCACGCCGTATTTGGCCACGATATCCTTCATGAAGCCTTTCGAGCCTTCCAGGGCGGCGGCGGCGGCGCTGGGGCCGAAGGCCTTGATGCCGGCCTCGGCCAGGCGGTCGGCCAGGCCCAGCACCAGCGGCGCCTCGGGGCCGATCACCACGAAGTCCACCCGGTTGGCGATGGCGTAGGCGGTCAGGGCCTGCACATCCTCGGCGGCGATGGGCACCAGCGTGGCCATTTGGGCGATGCCGGCATTGCCGGGCGCGCACAAAAGCTCGGTACAGCGCGGCGAGCGGCGGATGGCCCAGCACAGGGCATGTTCGCGGCCGCCGGAGCCGACCACCAGAATCTTCATGACGCATCTCCAGACGAATGGGACAAGAGTGGCGGCGGTTTTAGCACCTTTACGCCGGAACAGAAAGATTGCCGCGCCGCGCCGCGCCGCTTACTCTGCCGGGCATGACCGATCAGCCCGCCTTGAGCCACAACAGCCCCGAATATTCCGTCAGCGAGGTGTCGCAGGCCTTGAAGCGCACCGTCGAGCAGACCTTCGAGCATGTGCGGGTCAAGGGCGAGATTTCCGGCTTCAAGCGCCATTCCTCGGGCCATCTCTATTTCGCCCTGAAGGACGCCGAGGCGGTGCTGGACGCGGTGTGCTGGCGCGGCTCGGCGGCCCGCCTGGCGCTGACGCCGGAAGACGGCATGGAGGTGGTGGCCAGCGGACGGCTCACCACCTATCCCGGCCGCTCCAAATATCAGATGGTGGTGGAGCGCCTGGAGCTGGCCGGCCAGGGGGCGCTGCTCAAACTGCTGGAGGACCGCAAGCGCAAGCTGGCCGCCGAAGGTCTGTTCGAGGCGGGGCGCAAGAAACCGATTCCCTTCCTGCCCGGGGTGATCGGCGTGGTGACCTCGCCCACCGGGGCGGTGATCCGCGATATCCTGCATCGTCTGGCCGACCGCTTCCCCCGCCACGTGCTGCTGTGGCCGGTGGCGGTGCAGGGCGAGGGCGCGGCGGCGCAGGTGGCCGCCGCCATCGACGGCTTCAACGCCATCGCCCCCGGCGGCGCGGTGCCGCGCCCCGATGTGCTGATCGTGGCGCGCGGCGGCGGCAGCCTCGAGGATCTGTGGCCCTTCAACGAGGAGGCGGTGGTGCGCGCCGCCGCCGCCTCGGCCATTCCGCTGATCTCGGCGGTGGGGCACGAAACCGATACCACCCTGATCGATTACGCCGCCGATCTGCGCGCCCCCACCCCCACGGGGGCGGCGGAAATGGCGGTGCCGGTGCGGCGCGATCTGATGGTGCAGGTGCTGGACCGCGGCCGCCGCCTGCTGGCCGCCACCGGCCGCCTGCTGGACGAGCGCGCCCTGCGTCTGGAGGCCCTGGGGCGCGGTCTGCCCGATCTGGGCCGCCGGGTGCAGGATCTGCAGCAAAGCCTGGACGACCGCGCCGAACGGCTGGGCAACGCCCTGCCCAATTTCCTGCACCGCCGCCGCGCCCAGCTGGAACAGCTGGCGGCGCGCCTGCCCAGCCCGCGCCAGCAGCTGGCCGAGAAGCGCCATGCCCTGGAAACCCGCATCACCCGGCTGGAGGCGGCCATGAAGGCGGCGCGGGCCGCCGAGGCGGCGCGGCTGGACCGGGCCCGGCTGGATGTGGAGCAGCGGGGGGCGCGCCTGGCGGCGGCCCTGCCCCGCCTGCTGGAGCAGCGCCGCCAGCGCCTGGAGCGGGCGGCGGCCCTGCTGGACAGCTATTCCTACGAACAGGTGCTGAAACGCGGCTTCGCCCTGGTGCGCGATGCCGCCGGCGAGGCGGTCACCTCGGCCGAGGGCGCCGAGGCCGGGGCCCGCTGGACCCTGACCTTCCAGGGCGGCGGCCATGTGGGGGTGCGGGTGGACGGCGCCGCGCCGCCCCCCGAGGCCAAACCGCGCCCGGCCCCGCGCAAGACGCGCGGCGATGACGGCCGGCAGGGGAATCTGCTTTAAGGACTGTTCGAAACCCTGTGGTTTTCGTCCTTGCCCCGGTGTAAACAAGGGCCATGATGACCGACGCTCAAACGCCCCTTCTTGCCGTTGTGGTCCCCGTGAAGAACGAGGCCGACAACGTTCTGCCGCTGATCGGTGAAATCTTTGCCGCTCTCGACGGCCGCCTGCCCTTCGAGATCGTCTATGTGGACGACGGCTCCGACGACGCCACCCCCGCCCGCCTGCGCGAGGCCCGCGCCCGCTATCCCATGCTGCGGGTGGTGCGCCATAAGAAAAGCTGCGGCCAGAGCCAGGCGGTGGCCACCGGCGTCAAGGCCGCCGTGGCCCCCTTGATCGCCACCCTGGACGGCGACGGCCAGAACGATCCCGCCGATATTCCGGCCATGGTGGAGCGGCTGCTGGCGGAGCCCGAGGCGGCGCGGTCGCTGCTGCTGGTGGCCGGGCACCGGCAGAAGCGCCAGGATGACGGTCTCCGCCTGATCTCCTCGCGCATCGCCAACAAGATCCGCGCCGGCCTGTTGCAGGACGATACCCCGGACAGCGGCTGCGGCCTCAAGGTGCTGAGCCGCGAGGCCTTCCTCGATATGCCGCGCTTCAACCACATGCACCGCTTCCTGCCGGCGCTGATGATCCGGCGCGGCGGCCGGGTGGTGTCGGTGCGGGTCAACCACCGCCCGCGCGAACGCGGCGTGTCGAAATACGGGGTGTGGAACCGCCTGTGGGTGGGCATCGTCGATCTGTTCGGGGTGATGTGGCTGCAGGCCCGCGCCAGCGTGCCCGAGATCGAACCCTCCGGGGAGCGCCCGTGAGCGGCTCGCCGCTGGGGAGCGTCAGGCCGCGCCTGCTGCTGAAGGGGCTGGTGATGATCGCCAGCCTGGCGGCGGTGGGCTATGGGCTGAAGATTTCCGGCCTGGGCGGCATCCTGACGCAAGGCTGGGTGGACAGCCAGATCAAGGGCCATGGCCTGGCCGGGATTCTGCTGTTCGTCGGACTGGGCAGCGGCCTTATCGCCATCGGCGTGCCGCGCCAGGCGGTGAGTTTCCTCGGCGGCTACGCCTTCGGTCTGCTGCAGGGGCTGGCCCTGGCCAGCACCGCCACCCTGCTGGGCTGCATGCTGTGTTTCTTTTACGCCCGCCTTTTGGGGCGCGAACTGGTGCTGCACCAGTTTGCCGGCAAGGTGCGGCGCATTGATGATTTCCTCAAGGACAATCCCCTGTCCATGGCCGTGCTGATCCGCTTTCTGCCGGTGGGCAGCAATCTTTTCACCAATCTGATGGCCGGGGTGTCGTCGGTGCCGCCGCTGCCGTTCTTCGCCGGTTCGCTGCTGGGCTATCTGCCGCAAACCCTGGTGTTCGTGCTGCTGGGCACCGGCGTGCAGGTGGATCCGCTGCTGCGCATCGGCGCCAGCGTGGCGCTGTTCCTGGTTTCGGCGGTGATGGGGGTGGTGCTGTACCGCCGCCTGCGCCACGGCCACAGCCTGGACGGCGATTTGGACGCCGAGATCGGGGAATAACACTCCCCGCCAGGGGTCAGTTCACCGCCAGCAGCGGCTGGGCGAACAGCCCGTCGATTTTCTCGGGCGGCACGGCGCGGCTGATGAGATAGCCCTGGATTTCGTCGCAGCCGGCTTCCTTCAGGGCGGCCACCTGGGCCGGGCGCTCCACGCCCTCGGCCACGGCGGTGATGCCCAGGGCATGGGCCAGACGCACGATGGCGGCCACCAGATCGCGGTCGGCGAAGGCCTGGCCCAGACCATCGACGAAGCCCTGGTCCACCTTCACCGCCTGGATGGGCAGATGGCTGAGCGACACCAGGCTGGAGGGGCTGCTGCCGAAATCGTCCAGCACCAGGCGCGGGCCGCTGGCATGCAGGGCGCGCAAAACCCGCCCGGTTTCCGCCGGATGATCGATCAGGGCCCGTTCGGTCAGTTCCAGTTCCAGCAGCTCGGGCGGGAAACCGCTTTCGGCCAGAATGGCCGCCACGGCGGGCGGAAAGGCCGGATCCACCACCTGCTGCGGCGACAGGTTGACGGCCAGGCGCACCGGCGGCAGGCCGCGCTCCAGCCAGGCGCGGCCCTGGCGGCAGGCGGTGCGCAGGATCCATTCCCCCAGGGCCGGCATCAGCCCCAGCCGCTCGGCCAGGGGGATGAACTCGCCGGGCGGCACCTCGCCGCGTTCGGGGTGGGTCCAGCGCACCAGGGCCTCCACTCCGGAAACGTCGCCGCTGGTCATCTCCACCTTCACCTGATAGGCCAGATGAAACTCGCCGCGGGCCAGGGCCTGGCGCAGGCTGTGCTCGGCCGACAACCGCTCCGCCGCCTGGTTGTTGCTGGTGGCGGAATAAAGGTGGAAGCGGTTGCGCCCCACCTCCTTCGACTGGTACATGGCCTGATCGGCGCATTTCAGCAGGCCGTCCGGGGTGGTGGCGTCCTCGGGGTAGAGGGCGATGCCGATGCTGGTGGTCACGCGAAGGCTGTGGCCGGCGGCGGGAATGGGATGGCGCATGGCCTCGATCAGCCGTTCGGCCAGGCGGGCGGCATCGGCGGGGTCTTGCAAGGTGGGCAGCAGGATGGCGAATTCGTCGCCGCCCAGGCGGGCCACGGTATCGCCTTCGCGCAGACAGTCCTGCAGACGCTGGGCCACGCAGACCAGCACCATATCGCCCACATCGTGGCCCAGGCTGTCGTTGATGCGTTTGAAAAGATCGAGATCGAGGAACATCACCGCCATCTGGCCGCCGTTCCGGTGCGCGGCGGCGATGCCCTGTTCCAGACGGTCGCTGAACAGGCGGCGGTTGGGCAGCTGGGTCAGGCTGTCGGAATAGGCCAGACTGCGCACCCGCTCCTCGTCGTTCTTCTTTTCGGTGATGTCGCTGAAGGTGCCGGAATATTTGGTGATGCGGCCGTTATGGTCGCGGATGGTGTTGATGGTCAGCCACTCGGCGTAGATCTCGCCGTCCTTGCGGCGGTTCCAGACTTCGCCCATCCAGTAGCCGCGTTCGCGCAGGGCCTGCCACATGCCGTCGTAGAAGCCGGCATCATGCAGGCCCGATTGCAGCAGCCGGGGATTGCGGCCCAGAATCTCCGTGGCGGCGTAGCCGGTCAGCCGGGTGAAGGCGGGGTTCACATAATCCACCAGCCCGTCCTCGTTGACGATCATCACCCCGTCCAGCGATGCCTCGATCACCTGGCGGGCCAGGTTGAGGTCGCGCCGCGACCGCACCAGGGCCTCGTCGCGCTCGCGCAGGGCGGCATTGATCTGCACGGCATATTCATACTGCAGGATCGACAGGATGTCGGAAAAGGACAGCAGCCCCAGGAAGGTGCCGTCGTCGGCGCGCACCGCCAGATGCCGGAAGCCGTATTGGGTGAACAGATCGCGCGCCGCCAGCAGGGTGAAGCTGGGCGGCACCGCCACCACCGGACGGCTGGCGGCCTCGCCCACCGCGCCCTGGCGGCGTTCGGCGATCATGCGCACCACATCGCGTTCGGTGACGATGCCGGCACCGTCCCAGGCCGGGCTGGTGACGATGGCGGCCTCGCAGTTTTCGGCGCGCATGCGGCGCATGGCCTCGCATAGCGGCAGGCCGGCATCGAGCTGCACCAGGGTTTGCGACATCACCGAGCGCACGTCGCGGAAGGTGAGGTAGTGCTCAACCCCGTGGTTGAGGATGACGTCGGTCTGCGACAGCATGCCGATGGGAGCGTCGTCGTCGTCCACCACCAGAAGGTGGCGGATCTTGTCGCGCTTGAAGCGCAGGCCGGCCTCGCTGACCAGCATGTCGCGGCCGATGGATTTGACGTGGCGCGACATCACCTGGACGAGGGGCGTATCGAAGGCGCCGTCGGCTGAGAGATCCAGCTTCAGGGCGTCGCGTTCGGTCCAGATGCCGATGGCGCGGCCGTTCTCCACCACCACCACCGAGCTGCAGCGCTGCGCCCGCATCAGGCCGGCCGCCTCGGCCACGCTGACATCGGGGGCGCAGCGCAGCAGCCGGTTGCTGAGAATATCGCCGACCGATCGGGGCGGAGCGTCCGTCTGCATGGGAGGATCGAGGGCGACAGGCAAGGAACCGCGCTTTCACGGCGCCGGTCCGGAATACCGGCCACGACGCGATATGATGAGGGGAATTTCCAGCGGAAAGTGTTTCATACCCGCTCCCCTGACTCAATCTGTAATAACGTCTGTGACGAAGGATATATAAAAAAATCCGATTTTATGAACGGGCGCAGCTTTGGCGGGAATTTTAAATATAATTCAGAATTCTTCTTAATTTGGACAGGGTTTCGCCAATCAGGAGCGGGAGTTTTGCGGCGGCGGCGGCGGCATCGTCGAGGCGGCCGTCGCGCAGGGCCTGCTCCACCGTCAGGCACAGGGCATGCAGGCCGCCCAGGCCCAGCACGCCGCTGGCGCCTTTCAGGCTGTGCGCCGCCTCCTGGCGGGATTTGAGATCGCGGGCGGGGTCGAGCAGGGTCTGCAGCAGCGGCTGGCTGGACTGCTCGTACTCCTCCAGGATCGAGGCCACGGCGTCGTCGCCCAACTGGCCGCGCAGGGTATGGAAAAGGGACAGGGCATCCTCGGCGCCGGCCGGAGACGGGGCGGCGGGCGGCGGGCGGTCCTGCGGGCGGGAATGGCGTTCCACCAGGGTGATCAGATGCTCGGGCTGGAAGGGTTTGCTCAAAACCTCTTCCATGCCGGCCTCCAGGCAGGCCTGGCGATGTTCGCGGAAGGCCGCCGCCGTCAGGGCGATGATGGGCACGGCGCCCTTGGGCGGCGGCATGGCGCGCATGCGGCGGGTGGCTTCCAGGCCGTCCATGTTGGGCATGTGCATGTCCATCAGCACCACATCGAAGCTGCCGCTTTCCATGGCCCGCACCGCCTCCAGACCGTCTTCCGCCACCGTTACCCGGTGGCCGCGCTTGGCCAGGATGCCCACCACCACCCGCTGGTTGACCGGGCTGTCCTCGGCCAGAAGAATATCCAGCGGGCGGGCCGGCTGGTCGAGGAAGGGCAGCGGCGGCGCGGTGCCCGGCGAGGGGAGGGGACTGGGCCGGGCGCCGATGGCCAGCCCCAGGGTGAACCAGAAGGCGCTGCCCCGGCCGGGTTCGGAGGCGCAATCGATGCTGCCGCCCTGCAGATCGATGATCTTTTTGCAGATGGCCAGCCCCAGCCCGGTGCCGCCGAAGCGGCGCGAGATCGAGGAATCGGCCTGGGTGAACGAGCGGAACAGCGAGCGCCGCGCCTCCTCGGCGATGCCGATGCCGGTATCGCTGACGGTGAAGCGCAAGGTGACGGCGGCGGTGCGCGCGCCATCCATCAGGCGCGGCTCCACCTCGACCTTAAGATCCACGCCGCCGGTTTCGGTGAATTTGATGGCGTTGCCCAGCAGGTTCAGCAGCACCTGGCGCAGGCGGATGGGGTCGCCGCGCACGTAAGGCGGCACCAGGGCCGATATGTGCGACCGCAGGGCGATGCCCTTTTCCTGGGCGCGCGGCCGCATCAGGGAGACCACGCCCTCGACGGCGGCGTGCAGCGAGAAATCCTCCTCGACGAATTCCAGGCTGCCGGCCTCCAGCTTGGAAAAATCCAGGATATCGTTCAGCACCGTCATCAGCGATTCGCCCGAGGAGAGCACGGTGCGCAGCTGATCGCGCTGAAATTCCGCCAGCGGGCTGTCGAGAATGAGGCGGGTCATGCCGAGGATGCCGTTCATGGGCGTGCGGATCTCGTGGCTCATCACCGCCAGGAATTCCGATTTGGCCTGGCTGGCGGCCTCGGCCTGGCGCCGGGCCTCCTCCAGTTCGGCGGTGTGGGCGTCGAAACGGTCCAGCATGTCGTTGTAGGCGCCGATCACCTCGCCGATTTCATCCTGCGACCGCCAGTCCAGCCGCTGATTGCCGGCGCGGATGGCGGCCAGCAGCTTCTCCAGCGGCTTGCCGATGATGATGCGGTGCGCCGCCAGGGCGGTGATCACCGTCACCAGCACCAGCCCCACGAACATGGAGATGCCGGCCAGGATATCGATGCGGATGGTGCGGTCGATGGGGGCGCGGCGGAACAAAAGCTGCAGGCGGCCCACCACCTGTCCGGCATAGACCACATCCTGCTCCTGGCGGTCGGGGGTGTCGATCTCCGAGCAGCCGGGGCGCGGCCAGGCATAGTCGGACTGGGTGGCCAGTTCGGTCACCTCGACGCAGGAGATCTCGTCATATTCCGACAGCGAGTTGACGATGGACTGGGTGGAAACGGCGTTCAGGCTCCACAGCGGCTCGGCCAGGGCGGTGGCGGTGCTGCGGGCCAGATGCCGGGCCTCGTTCTGCAGGTCGTGCGTCAGCTCGAAATAGATTTCCTTCACCAGCAGGGCCGAAATGCCGATGGTGAACAGCGTGACCATGGGAATGACGAACAAGAGGAACTTGAACGCCAGATGGCTGGCCGGACGGGCGGCACGCTCTGATCTTGCAGGTTCGCCCATGGTCCGCCCCATCCCTCCCGGTTTGCGGAATAAAGGTCTGCATCCAGTGATAGCATGTCTGGGCGCCCCGGCGAAGGAGAAGCGCATAGGGCGGGGCCGATCTGTGCAGGGCCATGCTTGGAAAAGGTTAGGGGGTGATCAAAGCCTCTGCTAAACTCGCGCCGGTTTTTAAACACTCATCCGTATCAGGGTATGATGAACAACGAACAGCAGCCGACGCCGCAGGAACAGGAACAGGAACAGATTCAGGCCGGGGTGCGCACGGTCAATCTTATGTTGCTGGTTCTGGGGGGCGGGGTCATTCTTGGCATTCTTTATGGTCTGGCCAAGTTCGTGTCTCTTATCGTCGCGGCATCGTGACGGTGGCGAACTGACCGGGAGGGGGTCTTCCTTCCGGCGGGGCGGGGTGGGAGTAGGCGTGTACCATGGCTGACATTCAGCCGTCCGACGTGGCGTTCATATCGCAGTTTCTGCTGGCCCGGTCCGGGCTGGTGGTCAATGCCGAGAAGAGTTATCTGCTGGAAAGCCGGTTGGGGCCGCTGGCGCGCAAGCAGGGAATCGCCGGCATTTCCGCCCTGATCGCCCGTCTGCGTGGTGGCGACCGCGCCCTGGAGCAGATGGTGGTCGAGGTCATGACCACCAATGAATCCTTCTTTTTCCGCGACACCCGCCCCTTCGATCATTTCCGCGACAAAACCCTGCCGGCCCTGCTGGCGGCCAGGGCGGCAACGCGGCGGCTGCGCATCTGGTGCGCCGCCTCCTCCACCGGGCAGGAGCCCTATTCCCTGGCGATGATCCTCAAGGAATGCGAGGCGCAGTGGCGGGGCTGGCAGATCGAGATCATCGCCACCGATATCTCGCGCGAGGTGCTGGAGCGGGCGCGGGCCGGGCGCTATTCGCAGTTCGAGGTGCAGCGCGGCCTGCCCATCCAGCTTTTGCTGAAATATTTCCAGAAAAGCGACGATCTGTGGCAGATCGCCTCGGCGTTGCGCAGCATGGTGCAGTACCGGGAATGGAACCTGCTGCACGATCCCCGGCCGCTGGGCACGTTCGATGTGGTGTTCTGCCGCAACGTGCTGATCTATTTCGATCAGGCCACCAAGGAAAAGGTGCTGGACGGCGTGGCCCGCCTGTTGCCGAAAGACGGCTATCTCTATCTGGGTGGCTCGGAAACGGTGATCGGCATGCAGGCGCGCATTGCCCCCAGCCCCGAGCAGCGGGGCGTTTACCGCCCGCTGTGATCCTGCCCGGCCGGGAAAAGAGCGGCCATATAGGGCGAATAGGCGCGGTCCTGCTCCAGGATGTGGAAATAGAGCCAGTCCTGCAGGAAGGCCAGCAGTTCGTTGCCCATCTTGGTGCCGCCTTGCACGCGCTCCTGGATCTCTTCCACCTGGCGGCGCAAGGTGCGGTGCACCTCCTGATGCTGGGTCAGGGCGGGATAGCCGGCCTTGGCCATCAGCTCCTCCTCGCGGGCGAAGTGGAAGCGGGTATAGTCCACCAGGGTATCGAGCACCGGGGTGACGGTTTCGTCGAGGTTGCCGTTGACGAAAGCCTCGTGCAGCTGGTCGATCAGATCCACCAGGATGCGGTGGTCGTGATCGATCACCTCCACGCCCATGCTGAATTTGTCGTTCCACGAGAAAAACGACACCTGGACTCTCCTCAAACATGGTGATCTGGACAGGCCGACATGATGGCATGTCCGTGACGGCAAGGGAAGGGGCGAGCAGGGTGATCGGATGAACGCGCGGATGTTGTTTTACGCCATACCGTCTTCGCCGCGATGGCGCGTTGAGCGCCCGCGCGAGCGTTCGCGCGCAAGCCAAGCTGGCGGTACGCCAGCGCCCGGCGAGTGAGGGACGCCCATCAAACAGGGCAATCGGCTTCACCCGATTGCCCTGAAGGGGCGAGGCCAGAGGGTCTTTTCCGGGGTCGGCATCTTGCCGCCGCGCCCGTGGGCCGCTACCTTGGAGCGGCGTTCTGTCATCTGCGGTGCGGGAGGGGCCCCATGGGCAAGGGACAAGAGGTTCTGGACCGCCGGGTCTACGGCGCGGGCGAGGTGATTTTCAAGGAAGGCGAGGTGGGGCGGCGCTGCGCCTATCTGGTGCAGTCCGGCAAGGTGGAGATCAGCAAAACCTCCGGCCAGGGCGAGGTGACCATTCTCGGTCATATCACCGAGGGCGGCATTTTCGGCGAAATGGCCCTGATCGACAATCACACCCGCATGGCCATGGCCCGGGCCCTTGAACCCACCGCGGTGGTGATCATCACCGAGGCGGTGTTCGAGGACAAGCTGCGCAAGGCCGATCCCTTCATCCGGGCGCTGCTCAACATTTTCGTGCGCAATATCCGCGAGACCACGCAGCGCCTGGTCAATCGCCCCTGATGCCGCCACCCTTTGCGCCGGGCTTCACGGCGCAAAAGGCGGGGGGGATTGCAGCGTCGAGAAGGTGCCGTCCTCTTCGTTCAGGCGCTGCAGTTCGGCGGTTTCCACCTCGAAATAAAGGCCGTGCAGGCGCAGGCTGCCGTCTTTCAGCGCCGTCTGGATCCAGGGGAAGGAGCGCAGGTTGGCCAGCGAGGTCTTCAGGATTTCATGTTCGCACAGGCGCTGCAGCACCGCCGGCGGCTGATCGCCGGCGGTGCGGACGATATGGTCGCGGGCGGGTTCGGCGATGCGCATCCAGGGGCCGATGAAATCGCCTTCGTGCGCCCCCATCAGGGCGCGGATGCCGCCGCAGCGGGCATGGCCCATCACCACGATATGCGGCACCTTCAGGGCCCGCACCGCGAATTCGATGGCGGCGCTGGTGGAGTGGTGATTGTCGTCGGGCGAATAGGGCGGCACCAGATTGGCCACGTTGCGCAGCGAGAAGATCTCGCCGGGGGCGGCGTTGAAGATCAGGCCGGGATCAACGCGGGAATCGCAGCAGGAAATCACCATGGCCTTGGGCGATTGGCCCTGGGCCAGTTCCTTGAAAATCTCGCGGTTATGCGGGAAATATCCAGTGCGGAACTGACGGTAGCCTTCGAGCAAGCTGTCCATGATGGTCTCCTGGTTGGGGCATGGGCGTCGGTGCCGCCCGGGCCGGATTCCTGCTCCGGTTCAAAGGGCGCCGGAGTTGCGTATATCAACGATTGCCGCTTTGGGCAACCCGGTCCATATCCCTGACCCATTTTCGGCATCGGGGCAAGAGAAGAGGCGGGGGGCATGGCAGGGCTGCGGACAAGCGGAAAAACCGCGCCAGTATCCGGGGCGGCTCGTTCATAACGATGCTCCGCCGGCGATTGCCGGAAGGGAAAAAGGGGTTTTTCCCGCAACCATGGCGGAGGGGTGTTTTATTCGGGGAATATTCCGCCGCGCCGCCGCCGTCAGGGCGAGGACGGAATGGCGGCCACCGGCACCTGATAGACCTCGATGCCGGTGGGCTGGGTGTTGCCGGGCAGCGGCTGGGTGTAGCAGGTGGTGCCGGCCAGATCGTGGTAACAGTAGCTGATGCGGGTGACGGTGATCGGCTTGGTGGGGTTGGGGCGGCAGTAATCCTCGCCCTTCATGGCGCGGATGGTCGAGCAGTCCTGCCCCGAGATCCACGAGACCAGATGGTCGTCGATGGTTTTGCCGGTATTGATCACGCTGACCCCGTCCAGGATCAGGAAGGTCTGCCCGGCCGAGAACGGCGAGCCCAGGGCATGGGTGACGCCGTTCAGGCCGTTGACCTCGCCGGCGGCCTTCTCGCCCGTCCAGCGCACGGCGCCGCACCCCGTCAGCAACAGCAGGACAGGCAGCAGCGCCAAGCGGGAGAGGGGCGGTGGTAACGCCATGCCGGTTTCACCCAGGACAAATCCAAAGTCGTGCCTTTATACTCCCCCCCTGGTTAAGAGTTCGTCAACACTGCGGGAGACGGTCATGGCGGTGGAAACTCCGGTTTGCGATTTCGGCTGGCGGGCTCCGGCGTTCCGGCTGCGCGGCATCGACGGCCGCGACTATGGCCTGGAGGATGTGCGCGGCCCCCGGGGCACGCTGGTGATGTTTCTGTGCAATCACTGCCCCTATGTGCAGGCGGTGGCCGATCGCCTGGTGCGCGACGTGGCCGCCCTGCAGGCCGAGGGGGTCGGCGCCGTGGCCATCATGAGCAACGACACCGAGGCCTACCCTGAGGATTCCTTCGACAATATGAAGATCTTCGCGGCGCGGCACGGCTTCACCTTTCCCTATCTCATCGATCCCACCCAGGCGGTGGCGCGGGCCTATGACGCGGTGTGCACGCCGGATTTCTTCGGGTTCGACGCCGGGCTCGGCCTGCAGTACCGGGGCCGGCTCGACGCCTCGCGCCGCGAGGCCGGGCCGCCCGACGCCCGGCGCGAACTTTACGAGGCCATGCGGCGGGTGGCCGCCGGTCAGCCCGGCCCGGTGGAGCAGATCCCCAGCATGGGTTGCTCGATCAAGTGGCGGGACTGAGCAACCGGGCGGCCCTGGCCCGAGATCCCCGTTGCATACCGTGTTTGCCTTGTCGTTGCGGGAAGGCTATGGTGGCGGCTTCCCTTGGCAAGGAGTGCGTGTAAGGTGAGCGCCAACGATTACGATCCCGCGGGTGATCTGCTGATTCAGGAAGTGGACGAGGATCTGCGCCGTGAACAGTACGAAAAACTGTGGAAGCTCTACGGCCATTGGGTCATCGCCGCGGCGGTGCTGATTGTCGCCATCGTGGCGGGCAGCCAGGGTTGGCAGGCCTGGCAGACGAAGCAGCGCCACGCGGATCAGGCGGCGCTGACGCGGGCGCAAATGCTGGCCCAGCAGGGCAAGCTGCAGGACGCCATTGCCGCCTACACCACGCTGGCGGCCAACGGCAGCGACGGCTTGGCCGTGGAGGCGCAAAGCCGCCGCGCCGAATTGCTGCTGCAAAGCGGCGACCGCATGGGCGCCATTTCGGCCTATGATCTGCTGTCGAAGGCGCCGGTGCCCGATCTCTACCGCGATCTGGCCGTGGTCAAGGGCGGCCTGCTGGCGCTGGATGCCGGCAATACCACCCTGTTCGCCGCCCGTCTGGCCGCCCTGGCCTCGGGCAACGGCCCCTGGCGCAGCCAGGCGCTGGAGGTGCAGGCCATGACCGCGCTGCAGACCGGCAACCGCGCCCAGGCGGTGCAGATTTACAAATCGCTGGCCGACGACGCCCACGCGCCGGAAGGGCAGCGGGCCCGGGCCGCCGAAATGCTGGCGGCCCTGTCGGCGCCGCCCGCCGCCCCCGCCGCCGCCAAGGTCAAGGGCTAGGGAGACCCCTGTTTCATGATGCGTCGCATTCTTCTCGTCATCACCGCCTGCGGCCTGCTGGCCGCTTGCGGCAGCGATAGCTGGTTCGGCGGCAACGATCCCAAGCCGCTGCCGGGCAAGCGGATTTCCGTTCTCGACCGCACCAGCGCCCTGGAGCCCGATCCCTCGGCCACCGCGCCCATCGTGCTGCCGCCGCCGGAAAAGGTTCCCGACTGGCCGCAGGCCGGGGGCTTTCCGCCCCATGCCATGTTTCATCTGGCCCTGCGCGAACATATTCACAAAGTGTGGTCGGCCAATGTCGGCGATGGCGCCTCGAAGCGCCGCGCCTTCATCACCGCGCCGGTGGTGTGGCATGGCGTGGTCTACGCCATGGATGCCAAATCGCAGCTGTCCGCCTTCAGCCTGAAGGACGGCGACGAGCTGTGGGACAGGGATCTGACGCCGGAGGACGTGGACAACGGCTCGTTCGGCGGCGGTCTGGCGGTGGATGGCGGCGTGCTGTACGCCACCACCAGCTACGCCCAGATGGTGGCCATGGATCTGAAGGCCAAGGGCAAGGAGCTGTGGCGCATTCAGCTGCCGGCTCCGGTGCGCGGCGCCCCCACCGTGCGCGCCGGCCGTGTGCTGGTGATCACCGTCGATAACGAAACCCATGCCTATTCCGCCGCCGACGGCCATGAGCTGTGGCACCATGAGGGCATGAGCGAGGGCGCCTCGCTGGTGGGCGGCACCAGCCCGGCGGTGGACGGCAACTCGGTGGTGGTGGCCTACAGTTCGGGCGAGGTCTATTCCCTGCGCATCGAGAACGGCACGCCCATGTGGAACGACGGCGTGGCCAGCATGCGCCGCACCGATCAGGTGGGCACCCTGACCGATATCCGCGGCCTGCCGGTGGTCGACAGCGGCCGCGTTTACGTGGCCGGCAACAGCGACATGACCGCCGCCATCGATCTGCGCAGCGGCCGCCGGGTGTGGGAGCGGGAAATCGGCTCGCAGCAGACGCCATGGGTGGCCGGTGATTTCCTGTTCATGGTGAGCAACGCCCCCGATCTCATCTGCATCCAGGCCTCCACCGGCCAGGTGCGCTGGGTGACGCCGCTGCAAAAATGGGTGGACCCGGAACAGAAGTCCGACTATCTGACCTGGACCGGCCCGGTGCTGGCCTCCAACCGCCTGGTGGTGGTGTCGTCGGCCGGCGAGGCCATGGCGGTGTCGCCCTATACCGGCAAGGTGCTGGGTTCGGTGGAATTGTCCGACGGTGTGACCATTGCCCCCATCGTGGCCGACGGCACCTTGCTGTTCGTGACCACCGCTGGCGATCTGGTGGCCTACCGCTGATCTTTACTGCAGAAGAGTGTTTGTTTTCATGTCTGGGAAAAACCCGCCTTTCCGGGTCGCCATCGTCGGACGGCCCAATGTGGGCAAGTCCACCCTGTTCAATCGCCTGGTGGGGCGGCGTCTGGCCATCGTGCACGATATGCCGGGCGTCACCCGCGACCGGCGCGAGGCGGCGGGCGGGATTTCCGACATGGATTTCATGGTCATCGATACCGCCGGCCTCGAAGACGCCTTCGACGCCACGGTGGAGGGGCGCATGCGCCGGCAGACCGAAACCGCCATCGGTGATGCCCATGTGGTGCTGTTCCTGATCGATGCCCGCGCCGGGGTGACGCCGCTGGATTCCTTCTTCGCCGATCATCTGCGCAAGGTGAAAACGCCGGTGCTCCTCTGCGCCAACAAGTGCGAGGGCAAGGCCGGCGCCCCCGGCCTTTACGAGTCCTACGCCCTGGGCCTGGGCGATCCGGTGCCGATCTCGGCCGAGCACGGCGAGGGACTGGACGGCCTTTACGAGGCGCTGCTGCCGTTCGCCCGCCGCCATGGCGGTTTGGCGGAGCCCGAGCCCGAGTCCGAATCGACCTGGGGAGGGGCAGACGAGCCGGAGGACGGCGACGTCCTGGTGGAACAGGAACGGGCCGAGGAGGCCCGCCCGCTGAATCTGGCGGTGGTGGGGCGGCCCAATGTGGGCAAATCCACCCTGGTCAACCGCCTGTTGGGCGAAGACCGTCTGCTGACCGGCCCCGAGGCCGGGCTGACCCGCGACGCCATCACCGTGGAATGGTCCTACAAGGGCCGCGTCATCCGCCTGGTGGATACCGCCGGGCTGCGCCGCCGCGCCAATATCAGCGATTCGGTGGAAAAGCTTTCCACCGCCAACACCATCGAGGCCCTGCGCATGGCCCATGTGGTGGTGCTGGTGCTCGATGCCAACGCCGTGCTCGACAAGCAGGATCTGACCATCGCCCGTCTGGTCCTGGAAGAGGGCCGCGCCCTGGTCATCGCCGTCAACAAATGGGATGCCGCCGAAAACCGCGCCGAGGCCATGCAGCGGCTGCAGGACCGTCTGGAAACCTCGCTGCCGCAGGTGCGCGGCGTGCCCACCGTCACCCTGTCGGCTCTGCAGGGTCGGGGGCTCGACGCCCTGATGGACGCGGTGCTGAATATTTACGGGGTGTGGAACAAGCGCGTTTCCACCAACCGCCTCAACCGCTGGCTGGAAGAGATGACCGAACGCCATCCGCCGCCGGCGGTCACCGGCGGGCGGCGCATCCGCCTGCGCTACATGACCCAGGTGCGCACCCGGCCGCCCAGCTTCGCGGTGTTCACCCAGCGCGCCGACGAACTGCCGGACAGCTATGTGCGCTATCTGGTGAACGGCCTGCGCGACAGCTTCGACCTGCCGGGCGTGCCGATCCGCTTCGGCCTGCGCAAGCGCAAGAACCCCTACGCCGACGAAGACTGACGCCGGACGGCAGGGCCGCGCCGGCGGCCCGCCGCGGCGGGCCGCCGCCGGATCCCCGCGATCCGCGCGGGGCGTGGATATGAGAAAATCATTAAATCAGGCAGGGGCTTTGCGGCCCGCCGCAGTTTGGCCTTGACGGCACTGCGGCAAAGAGGTCGAGTCGGGCCAAGAGCACAAATCCGCGAGAGGGGATGAGCAGGGTCATGGCGAAACGCGAACAGACGTCGGTGCCGGCCACGCGGGCCGAGGCCAACGATGCCGCCGGCATCAAGCAGAGCCTGATGGATCATCTGCTCTATTCGGTGGGCAAGGATGCGCTGCTGGCCACCTCGCGCGATTGGTTCCTGGCGGCGGCCTTCACGGTGCGCGACCGCCTGATCGCCCGCTGGATGGAAACCATGCGCGGCTATTACGACAACGACGTCAAGCGCGTCTATTACCTGTCGATGGAGTTCCTCATCGGCCGGGCCCTGACCAACGCCATGATCAATCTCGGCATCTACGAGCCCTTCAAGGAGGCGGTGGCCGATCTCGGCTACGATCTGGAGGAACTGCAAAGCTGGGAGGTGGAGCCGGCCCTGGGCAATGGCGGTCTGGGCCGTCTGGCCGCCTGCCTGATCGACAGCCTGGCCACCCTGGCCATGCCCGGCTTCGGCTACGGCATCCGCTACGAGTTCGGCATGTTCACCCAGCATGTGGAGCAGGGCTGGCAGGTGGAAAGCCCGGAAAACTGGCTGCGCTACGGCAACCCCTGGGAATTTCAGCGCCCCGGCGTCATCTATCCGGTGCGCTTCGGCGGCCGCGTGGTGCGCTACCGCGACGGCGAGGGCCATTGGTGCCATCAGTGGATCGACGCCGAGGAAGTGATGGCCATGGCCTTCGATATTCCGGTGCCGGGCTACGGCGCCCAGTCGGTCAACAATCTGCGCCTGTGGGCGGCGAAATCGACGCGGGAATTCAATCTGCGCTATTTCAATCAGGGCAACTATATCGAGGCGGTGCGCGACAAGAACGACACCGAGAACCTCTCCAAGGTGCTGTATCCGTCGGATTCCACCATCAGCGGCAAGGAACTGCGCTTCCGCCAGGAATATTTCTTCGTCTGCGCCTCGCTGCAAGACATCATCGCCCGGTTCCGCAAGGGTCACAGCAATTTCGACCTGATGCCCGATTACGTGGCCATCCAGCTGAACGACACCCACCCGGCCATGACCGTGGCCGAGCTGATGCGGGTACTGCTGGATGATTACCATCTGGACTGGGACCGCGCCTGGACCATCACCGTCAAAACCTGCGCCTACACCAACCACACCCTGATGTCGGAGGCGCTGGAAACCTGGCCGGTGGACCTGTTCGAGCGGCTGCTGCCGCGCCATCTGGAAATCATCTACGAGATCAACCAGCGTTTCCTCAACGCCGTGCGCTATCGCTGGCCCGGCGACAACGAGGTGCTGCGCCGCATGTCGCTGATCGACGAGGGGGGCGAGCGCCGGGTGCGCATGGCCAATCTGTCCATCGTCGGCTCGCACAAGGTCAACGGCGTGGCGGAAATCCATACCGACCTGATGAAAAGCACTATTTTTTCCGATTTCGAGCGCTTTCAGCCCGGCAAGATCACCTGCAAGACCAACGGCATCACCCCGCGCCGCTGGCTGCTGGCGGCCAATCCCACCCTGGCGGGCCTGATCACCGCGCATATCGGCGACGGCTGGATCAGCCATCTCGATCAGTTGTCCGACCTGGTGCCCCTGGCCGAGGATGCCGGCTTCCGCGCCGCCTTCGCCGCCGCCAAGCAGGCCAACAAGCTGCGGCTGGCCCAGGTGGTGGAACAGCGGCTGGGGGTGACCGGCGGGCTGGACTCGCTGTTCGACGTCATGGTCAAGCGCATGCATGAATACAAGCGTCAGCTTTTGAACGTGCTGCACATCATCACCCGCTACAACCGCATCCGCGCCAATCCCACCCAGGACATGGTGCCGCGCACGGTGTTCTTCGCCGGCAAGGCGGCGCCCGGCTATGCCATGGCCAAGCTGATCCTGAAACTGATCAACGATGTGGCCGATGTGGTGAACCACGATCCCCTGGTGGGCGACCGCCTGAAAGTGGTGTTCGTGCCCAATTACAACGTCTCCACCGCCGAGCTGATCATTCCCGGCGCCGATCTGTCGGAACAGATCAGCACGGCGGGCACCGAGGCTTCTGGCACCGGCAATATGAAGCTGGCCTTGAACGGAGCGCTGACCATCGGCACCTGGGACGGCGCCAATGTGGAAATCTGCGAAGAGGTGGGCGAGGACAACATGTTCCTCTTCGGCCTCACCGCGCAGGAGGTGGGCAAGATCCGCCGCGACGGCTACGATCCCCGCCAGGCCATCCAGGCCCATCCCGAACTGGCCCAGGTGCTGGAGATGATCGGCAACGGCTATTTCTCGCCCGGCGAGCCCGAGCGGTTCCGTCCCATCGTCGATCTTCTGACCATCCATGGCGATCATTACCTGCTGACCGCCGATTACGCCGCCTATATCGAAACCCAGGAACGGGTGGACGCCCTTTACCGCGATCCCGAGGAATGGACCCGCCGCGCCATTCTCAACGTGGCGCGCATGGGCAAGTTCTCGTCCGACCGCACGGTGCGCGAGTACGCCGCGGAAATCTGGCAGGTGAAGCCCTGGGTGTGACCGCGGGGCGGCGAGGCCGGGGTAACGCTTCCCTGGTCCTGGCCTTTAATACCGGCCAACGAGTCATACCGGCCAACCATTGAAGTGACTCGTTGGCCGGTATCCAGCGAGCATTGAGCGAGCGGCCAAGGCGGCGGATGCCGCCGCCCGGCGAGGGACGATACAACCGGTCAATTCATTGGGCGGTTGGTATCACTTCAATGGTTGGCCGGTATAAAAGCAACGCGGATGGACAGAAATGCCGCTCAATCACGCCGTGGCCGGGGAAGGGCTAACGTTTTTCCCGCGCCAGCCGTTCCTCCACATGACGGATCTGGGCGGCGGTCAGATGGCGGCGCAGCAGCTTCAGGGCAACGGCGGGCTGAAATTCCAGGTCCTCCTCGGCCAGCAGCGTCTGGTCGCCCTCCTGGGCGCGGCGGTACCAGTAATAAGCCTCCACCCGGTTGGCGGGCACGCCCCAGCCGGATTCGTAAGCCTCGCCCAGCATATACTCGGCCGCCACCTGATGATGGCCGGCGGCTTGGCGCAGCCATTTCAGCGCCTGAACCGGATCGCGCGGCGTGCCGCGCCCCTGCAGGATCATGCGGCCCACGGCATATTCGGCATCGGGACAGGTGCCGGTGGCGGCGGCGGCACGGTAGTTCTTAAGGGCCGCCGCCAGATCCTTCGCCTCGGTCTTGCCGGCTTCGGCGAACTGGCCCAGGGCGTAAAGGGCGTCGCCGTCGTTTTTCGCCGCCGCCTTGGTGTAGAAGGCTTTCGCCGCCGCCAGATCGGCGGGGCGGCCCAGGCCGAATTGCGCCAGATAGCCCAGGGAATAAAGGCAGCGGCCGTCCTCGGGGCAGGATTGCCAGAAGGTTTGGGCGGCGGTGTAGTTGCCGGCCCGCAATGCCGAGACGCCGCTGTCGAACTGCGCCAGTGCAGGCCGGGCCGACAGCAGCAGAAAGACGGTTAGAGTGAGAGTGAATCTGAACATTGCGCGCATGAGTGTATTCTAAAGATGTTTCCCGGTACTGTCACTCCCGTCCTCCGGCGCAGGAGACTGCCCCGGCGGCGCCGGGGGCGCATTTTTTTCACCAGCCTGTGAATCAATTCTTGCCATCGGCAATTCGGATCAGCACAATCATCTTTACGAATAAGGTCAATCATCTCGGGGGATGTACGGGTGGCAGTGCGCAGCCGAATCATCACAGTCCTGGCATTTGGCGCGGTTCTGGCCGCCGCCGTCCCTGCGATGGCGCTGCAATGTGTCCCCTACGCCCGTGAAGCCTCGGGCATCAGCCTGCGCGGCGATGCCTGGACCTGGTGGGGTTCGGCCGCCGGGGTTTACGACCGCGGCCACAGCCCGCGCGTGGGTGCCGTGGTGGTGTTCAAGCGGCATGGCTCCATGCGGCGCGGCCATGTGGCGGTGGTGACCGAAATCATCAATTCCCGCGAAGTGCTGGTGGATCACGCCAACTGGGGCTCGCGCCGTCTGGGTGGCCGCGGCAAGGTCGCCAAGGGCATGGCGGTGGTGGATATCTCGCCGGAAAACGATTGGACCGAGGTGCGGGTGTGGAACCGCCGCCTGGACGACTACGGGTCGCGCGTTTATCCCACCTACGGTTTTATCTACGCTCCGGGCAGTCAAAGCGCCCGTTACCAGCAGGCCAGCTTCGTGCCCGATCTGCCGCGCGGCGTAAGCGCCGAGTCCGAGCCCGATGCCACCACCGATGCCGCTCCGGTGGAAAGCCATGCCGGGCGCCATCACCACGGCCATCATGCCGTTGTCCGCCATGAGCGGCGCGCCCCTCATCATGCCCGCGAACTGGCCACCGAGGCCGCGCCGCCGGTGCCCCCGGCCAAGCCGGCGCTGTCGCGGCGCATGGCGGCGCGGCTGGTGGCCATGGCCCATCTTCCCGCCAAGCCCGAGATCGGCGCCGCCCGCCGCGATCTCTCCGAACACCAGGGGCTTGCCGGTCGTCTGGCCGAGGAAAAGGGCGCCGCCGATCATGCGCCGCAAACGCAGGTGGACACCGACGATCAGGCCCTGGCCCGCCGCTTCGGTGCCGGCCACTACTGATTTCCCGCCGCTTTTTTTATATTTTCCCCCATTCCGGAGCCTGCCGTCACGCCGGCGGCTGGCCGTTAAGCGCTGGTGCTTCCTTCGTTCTCCCATTAAAGTATGGCGGGCCTGAGCCGGGCGCGCTGTTCGCGCGGACGCGCCGTCAGACTCTCTTGTGGGAGTGATCATGGGTTCCGAGCAGGGTCTGAAACGTTCCCAGTCCGATAGCGGTCCGCCCGGCGGCGACGAAATCTATCGTCACATGGTGGCGCTGGCCCATGACTGCATGTGCATCTGCCAGGGCGACCGCATCGCCTTCATCAATGCCGCCGGAGCGCGCCTTCTGGGAGCCGCCTCGGCCGAGGAACTGGCCGGGCATTCCCTGGTGGAATTCGCGCACCGCGATTATATCGAGGTGCTGCTGGGCGGCCTGTCCACCCTGTCGCTCGAAGCCGAGCCGGTGCCGTTCAAGGTGGTGTCGTGGTCGGGCCGCATCGTCGATGCCGAGATCGTGGCGCGGCGGTTCGGGCCGGTCGAGTTCAACAGTTTCATGGTGGAAATCCGCGATGTGACCGAGGCCCGCAAGGGCCTGGCCGCCCTGCACGACCGCGAGGAGCAGCTGCAGGGCATCCTGGATACCGTGGGCGATGCCATCATCTCGGCCGACGAAACCGGGCGGATCCTCAGCTTCAATCATGCCGCCGAGGTGATTTTCGGCTACGGCGCCCGCGAGGTGGTGGGCAAAAATCTGTCCATGCTGATGCCGTCCCCCTATGCCGAGGTGCACGACCGCTATATCGCCGATTACATCGCCACCGGCGTCAGCCGCATCCTGGGGGTGGGCCGCGAGGCGGTGGCCCGGCGCCGGGACGGCACGGTGTTTCCGGTGGATCTCAGCGTCACCGAGCTGCGGCGCGGCCATCACCGCCTGTTCATCGGCGTGGTGCGCGACATCACCGGGCGCAAGCAGGCCGAACGGGCGGTGGCCGAGGCCCAGGCCGAGCTGGAGCGCCGGGTGCGGGAGCGCACCCTGGAACTGCACCATCTGTCGCGGCAGAACGAGCAGATCCTCAATTCGGCCAGCGAGGGGATCCTGGGGCTGGACGAGGGCAACGTCATCATCTTCGCCAATCCGGCGGCGGCGGCCATGACCGGCTGGAGCGTGGAGGGCTTGAGCGGCCGCAAGGCCGAGGATCTCTTGAGCTATCTGCCGCTGGGCGGCCACGATCCGGCCCATCCGGCGCCCAGTTCGCTGATCGCGGCGCCGGCGCCGATGTCGGACATGGTGGATTTCATGATGCTGCGCCAGGACGGCAGCCGCTTTCCCATCGAATTCGCCCTCTCGCCCATCGAGGAGGATGGCGTGCGCATCGGCGCGGTGATGGTGTTCCACGATGTGACCGAGCGGCGTCAGACCGACGAGAAGCTGCGTCTGGCCTCGGCGGTGTTTGAAACCACGGCGGAAGCCATCATCGTTCTGGATGCCGCCTTCAACATCACCACCGCCAATCCGGCCTTCACCACCATCACCGGCTACAGCCTGGACGAGATGCTGGGCCAGCCGCCGCGCTTTCTGGCCGATGGCCGCCAGCCCGCCCTGAAGGAGGAGATTCGCGCCGCCATCGCCCATAGCGGGCGCTGGGATCACGAGCAATGGAGCCTGCGCAAAAGCGGCGATGAATATGCCGAGCGCCTGTCCATCACCGCCGTGACCGATCAGCTGCAGCGGGTGGTGCGCTATATCGTGGTGTTTTCCGATATCACCCAGCGCAAGCTGGACGAGGAGCGCATCCGCTATCAGGCCAACTACGATGCCCTGACCGGCCTGCCCAACCGCGCCCTGTTCATGGACCGCCTGACCCAGTCCATCACCCAGGCCCGCCGGCTGGAGCAGCGGGTGGGGCTGATGTTCATCGATCTCGACGGCTTCAAGCTGGTTAACGACACCCTGGGCCACGACAAGGGCGACGAACTGCTGGTGGAAGCCTCGAAACGGCTTTTGACCTGCGTGCGCCAGGGCGATACCGTGGCCCGGCTGGGCGGCGACGAATTCACCATCATCATGCCCAATCTGGGCGATGTGCGGAACGCCCCCGTGGTGGCGCAGCGCATCCTGTCGGTGCTGGAGGCGCCCTTTCAGCTCGATCACCACGAGGCTTTCGTCTCGGGCTCCATCGGCATTTCCACCTACCCCGATGACGCCGGCGACGCCGCCACCCTGCTGCGCAACGCCGATGCCGCCATGTACCGGGCCAAGGAGCAGGGCAAGGCCAATTACCAGTTCTTCACCGCCGAGCTCAACGCCCAGGTCTCGGAGCGCATGATCATCAAGAACGGTCTGTCCAAAGGGATGGAGCGCGATGAGTTCATGCTCTACTACCAGCCGAAATGCGATCTGGCCAGCGGGCGGCTGACCGGGGTGGAGGCGCTGCTGCGCTGGCGCAGCGCCGATATGGGCATGGTGTCGCCGGTGAAGTTCATTCCGGTGATGGAGGAAACCGGCCTGATCGGCCAGGTGGGGGAGTGGGCGCTGGAAACCGCCTGCCGCCAGTACCGCGAATGGTGCAATGCCGGCCATCCCGAGATGCGCATCGCCGTCAATCTGTCGGTGCGCCAGCTGCGCCAGGGCAATCTCGACGAGGTGGTGCGCGCCATCCTGGACCGCACCGGCGTCGGCGCGGAAGGGCTGGAACTGGAAATCACCGAATCCATGATCATGAAGGATACGGAAAACGCCGTGGCCCTGCTGCGCCGCTTCACCGACATGGGCATCTCGCTGGCCATGGACGATTTCGGCACCGGCTATTCCTCCTTGAGCTATCTGAAGCGCTTTCCCCTCGATACCATCAAGATCGACCGTTCCTTCATCAACGATATCGCCTACGACAACGACGATCTGGAAATCGTGCGCACCATCATCCAGATGGGCCATTCCCTGCGCCGGCGCATCGTGGCCGAGGGGGTGGAAACCGAGGAGCAGCGGCAATTGCTGCGCAATCTCGGCTGCGACGAGATGCAGGGCTATCTCTTAAGCCCGCCGGTGCCCGCCTTTGAAATCGACCGTATGCTGGCGGAGATCCCTTCGGACGGCGGATAAACCTCTTTCATGGGGGAATACTCATATTCGGCCATTGCCTTGCCGTGGGAATAAGATATTTTTCTCAAATCCGGGAGGCTCCAAGGAATAATAAAGACATGGTGGGCAGACGTCCTATCAATGTCGTCATGGCCGAGAAGAACCCGCTTTTGCAGACATCGCTGCAAAGGCTGTTCGTTGGCGACGGCAGATTCAATGTGGTGGGCATGGCGGGAGACGGCGAACGTTTCCTGGCGGCGCTGACGCGCCTGCCCTGCGATGTGGCGGTAATCGGCTGGGAACTGCCGGTGATCGACGGGCGCGGCATTTTGCAGTCTCTGCGCCATCAGGGCCGGGCGCCGCGCATCGTGGTTTACACCGGCAGCTCCAATGCCGATGTGCCGCGCCTGGCCCTGGCCCTGGGGGCGGCGGCCTTCTGTTCCAAGAACGAACCGCCCGCCCGCCTGCTGGACACCGTGGTGGCGGTGGCCGAGGGGCGGATGATCTTCCCCTTCATCGACGTCACGCGGCTGGTGTCGGATCCCTTGGGCAACCTGACCCCGCGCGAGCGTGAGCTGCTGGTGTCGCTCTCGGGCGGCATGACCAATCAGCAGATGGCGGAAAAAGCCGGCATCTCGCTCAATACCGTCAAGTTTCACCTGAAAAATCTTTATGAAAAGCTGGGGGTTGGCAATCGCGCCCAGGCCGTGGCCTTTTATCTGCGCAGCCAGGAAAGCCTGTAGGTATGGCGGGTCTGCGGCAGGTCCCGCTTGAAATTCCGGCGGTTTTGGACCAAAAGCCTCGCAATACGTGCTTCTCCCTGCTCCCCCTGACCGAAGACGAGGATTTTCGATGACCAACCAGAGCGCCAGCCATCAGGACATGGCCAACGCCATCCGCTTTCTGGCCGCCGACGCGGTGGAAAAAGCCAAGTCGGGCCATCCCGGCATGCCGCTCGGCATGGCCGATGTGGCGACGGTGCTGTTTACCCGGTTCCTGAAGATCGATCCTTCGGCGCCGCGCTGGTTCGATCGCGACCGTTTCGTGCTGTCGGCCGGGCATGGCTCCATGCTGCTGTACGCCCTGGCCTATCTTTCGGGCTTCGAAGACTGCGATATCGAGCAGATCAAGTCCTTCCGCCAGATGGGGGCGCGGACCGCCGGGCATCCCGAATTCGGCCATATCGCCATCGCCGACACCACCACCGGGCCGTTGGGCCAGGGCATCACCAACGCCGTGGGCTTCGCCCTGGCCGAACGGATGATGGCGTCGCGCTGGGGCCGGGATCTGTGCGATCACTACACCTACGTCATCGCCGGCGACGGCTGCCTGATGGAAGGCATCTCGCAGGAAGCCATCTCCCTGGCCGGGCACTGGAAGCTCGCCAAGCTGATCGTGCTGTGGGACGACAACCATATCTGCATCGACGGCGACACCGCGCTCTCCACCAGCGAGAACCAGCATCTGCGCTTCCAGGCGGCGGGCTGGAACACCCTGGCGGTGGACGGCCACGATCAGGAGGCGGTGGCCAAGGCCATCGAAACCGCCCGGGCCTCCGATAAGCCCACCATGATCGCCTGCCGCACCACCATCGGCTTCGGCTCGGCCAAGGCCGGCACCGAGAAGGTGCACGGCGCCCCCCTGGGCGCCGACGATCTGAAGGCCATGCGCGAAAAGCTGAACTGGCCGCATGCGCCCTTCGAGGTGCCCGAGGCCGTGCTGGGCGCCTGGCGCGCCGCCATGGGCCGTGGCAGTGCCGCCCGCGCCGCCTGGGAAGGCCGTCTGGCCGCCCATGCCGACCGTGCGGATATCGAGCGGATCCTGGAAGGCCGCCTGCCGTCCGCTCTGGCCGGGGCCCTGGCCGCCTTCAAGGGGAAGATGGCCGCCGAAACCCCCGCCATGGCCACCCGCAAGGCCAGCCAGGAGGTGCTGAACGTGCTGGCGGCGGCGGTGCCGGAACTGGTGGGCGGCTCGGCCGATCTGACCCATTCCAACCTGACCAACACCAAATTGTCGAAGCCGGTCACTCCCGACGACGCCTCCGGCAACTATATCCATTATGGTGTGCGCGAGCACGGCATGGGCGCCATCATGAACGGTCTGGCCCTGCATGGCGGCCTGATCCCCTACGGCGGCACCTTCTTCGTATTCTCCGATTATCTGCGCCCGGCCCTGCGCATGTCGGCGCTGATGGGGCAAAGGGTGCTCTATGTGCTGACCCACGATTCCATCGGCCTTGGCGAAGACGGCCCCACCCATCAGCCGGTGGAGCATCTGGCCTCGCTGCGGGCCATGCCCAATGTGCTGGTGATGCGCCCCTGCGACGCCGTGGAAACCGCCGAATGCTACGAGGCCGCCCTGGAAAACACCAAGGGGCCAGCCGCCTTCGCCCTGTCGCGCCAGAACGTGCCCACCTTGCGCACCGTGCCGGCCACGGAAAACCTTTCGGCCAAGGGCGGTTATGTGCTGGCCGAAGCCGAGGAGGACCGCGAGGTGACGCTGCTGGCCACCGGCACCGAGGTGGCCCTGGCCATGGACGCCCGTCAGGCCCTGGCCGCCAAGGGCATCGCCGCCGCCGTGGTCTCCATGCCCTGTTGGGAGTTGTTCGACCGCCAGCCGGAGGCGTATCGTAAGATGGTGCTGGGCACCGGCGTGCGCATCGCCATGGAGGCCGGCAGCACCTTCGGATGGGACCGTTACGTGGGAGACCAGGGCGCGGTGGTCGGCATGACCAGTTTCGGCGCCTCGGCTCCCGCCGATCAGCTGTATCGCTTTTTCAACATCACGGTGGACGCCGTGGTGGAACAGGCCCTGGCCCGCCTGGGCCGCTAAGGCTTTACGCGGTTCCCGCCAAGCGGGAACCGCTGAGTTGGAATTGCCTTTGGCGCTCATGCGCCGCTAAGGCTTTACGCGATTCCCGCCAAGCGGGAACCGCTACAAGAAACGGGAGAGAACACCAATGGCTTTGATTTCCCTGCGCCAACTGCTGGATCATGCCGCTGAATTCGGTTACGGCCTGCCCGCCTTCAACATCAACAACATGGAACAGATGTTGGCGGTGATGGCGGCGGCCGATCAGACCGACAGCCCGGTGATCCTGCAGGCCAGCCGCGGCGCCCGCGCCTATGCCAACGATCTGGTGCTGAAGCATCTGATCCAGGCCGCCGTCGAGCTTTATCCCCATATCCCGGTCTGTATGCACCAGGATCACGGCAACAGCCCGGAAACCTGCCTGTCGGCGGTGACCGCCGGTTTCTCCTCGGTGATGATGGACGGCTCCTTGCATGCCGACGGCAAAACCCCCGGCGACTGGGCCTACAATGTGGGCGTGACCGCCAAGGTGGTGGAAATCTCCCACATGGTGGGTGTTTCGGTGGAAGGCGAACTGGGGGTTCTGGGCTCGCTGGAAACCGGCAAGGGCGACAAGGAGGACGGCCACGGCTTCGAAGGCACCCTCGATCACTCGCAGCTTCTGACCGATCCCGATCAGGCGGTGGAGTTCGTCAAGGCCACCAAGGTGGATGCCCTGGCCATCGCCATGGGCACCAGCCACGGCGCCTACAAGTTCAGCCGCAAGCCCACCGGCGACATCCTGGCCATGCATGTGGTCAAGGAGATCAACAAGCGCATGCCCAACCTGCATCTGGTGATGCACGGCTCCTCCTCGGTGCCGCAGGATCTGCAGGACATCATCAACCAGTACGGCGGCCAGATGCCCCAGACCTTCGGCGTGCCGGTGGAGGAAATCCAGGAAGGCATCAAGCACGGCGTGCGCAAGATCAACATCGACACCGACTGCCGCATGGCCATCACCGGCCAGATCCGCAAGGTGCTGATGGAAAAGCCCGCCGAGTTCGATCCGCGCAGCTATCTGAAGCCGGCGGTGGCGGCCATGACCAAGCTGTGCGCCACCCGCTACGAACAGTTCGGCGCCGCCGGCAAGGCCGGCAAGATCAAGGCGCAGCCGCTGACCGAGATGGCCAAGCGCTACAAGGACGGCAGCCTGGATCCCCGTCTGGCCTGAGCCGCGCCACGTTTTCCGGCCGTCTTCCCGGTCAGGGAAGGCGGCCTTCCCTTTTCAGGATCCCGACCATGACCGTGAAAATCGCCCCCTCCATCCTGTCCGCCGATTTCGCCCGCCTGGGGGAAGAGGTGCGGGCCATCGATGCCGCCGGCTGCGACTATGTGCATATCGATGTCATGGACGGGCATTTCGTGCCCAATCTCACCATCGGCCCCATGGTCGTCAAAGCCCTGCGCCCGCATAGCGCCAAGGTGTTCGACACCCATCTGATGATCGATCCGGTCGATCCCTATATCGAGGCCTTCGTCAAGGCGGGCAGCGATATCGTCACCCTGCACGCCGAGGCCGGCAAGCATATCGACCGCAGCCTGCAGCTGATCAAAAGCCTGGGCTGCAAGGCCGGGCTGTCGCTCAATCCGGCCACGCCGGAAAGCGTGCTGGAATATGTGCTCGACAAGCTGGATCTGATCCTGGTGATGTCGGTCAATCCCGGCTTCGGCGGCCAGAGCTTCATCCCCGCCGCCCTGGAGAAGGTGAAACGCATCAAGGCCATGATCGGCAGCCGCCCCATCGAGATCGAGGTGGACGGCGGCGTGGTGCCCGGCACCGCCCAGGCCCTGGCCGCCGCCGGCGCCGACGTGCTGGTGGCCGGCAGCGCGGTATTCAAAACAAGTGATTATGCCGGCAACATCCGAGCGCTGCGTTAGCCCGCGCGGCGCTTGAGCGGCCCCGGGACGGGGCGCGGCACGCAAAACATGCGGTGTTCAAAACAAGTGATTATGCCGGCAATATCAGCGTGTTGCGCTGAACAAGGATCAGAGCGGGCCAAGGCCTCTGTCATGGAACTTTAACAGTTCTGTCACAAGGGTGTCTCCGGGGCCGACTATTGTGGCCGCAGTGCCGTGGCCCATGCGGGGCCGCGGCAGTCGTCCTAATCCCTGGAGGATTTTATGTTCAGGAAGACCTTTGCTCTGGCCGCGTTCGCCACCATGGCCTTCGCTACCGCCGCCCAGGCCGGTGATCAGATCCGCATCGTCGGATCCTCGACCGTCTATCCCTTCGCCACCACCGTCGCCGAACAGTTCGGCAAGACCTCGGGCTTCAAGACCCCGGTGGTGGAAAGCACCGGCACCGGCGGCGGCCTGAAGCTGTTCTGCGCCGGCAACGGTCCGGACACCCCCAGCATCAGCGACGCTTCGCGCCGGATCACCCAGAGCGAGATCGACAACTGCGCCGCCAACGGCGTCAAGCATGTCGCCGAAGTGGTGATCGGCTATGACGGCATCGTGGTGGCCCAGGCCAAGGGCGGTCCGAAGATGGCCCTGAACCTCGACGAGCTTTATCGCGCCATGGCCAAGACCGTTCCGGTCAACGGCAAGCTGGTGGCCAACCCCTACAAGAAGTGGTCGGACATCAATCCGAAGCTGCCGAAGGAAGACATCGTGGTGTTCGGCCCGGCCTCCAACCACGGGACCCGCGACGCCATCGTCGATCTGGTGATGGACAAGGCCTGCGAGCAGTATCCGGTGATCAAGGCCCTGGCCAAGGGGCCGAAGCAGGTGGCCTGCGACGCCATGCGTGAAGACGGCGCCTTCATCGAAGTGTCCGAGAACTACACCGTCACCCTGCAGAAGCTGCTGGCCATGCCGAGCGCCGTCGGCATCCTGACCTTCAGCTACCTGGACCAGAACGGCGACAAGATCCAGGCCGCCACCATCGACGGCCAGGTGGCCACCTACGACAACATCGCTTCGGGCAAGTATCCGCTGTCGCGTCCGCTGTTCTTCTATGTGAAGAAGTCGCATGTGGGCAAGATCCCCGGCATCAAGGAATACATTGCCGAGTTCACCTCGGAAAAGGCCTGGGGCAAGGATGGGTATCTGGCCGAGAAGGGCCTGATCGCCGCTCCCGACGCCCAGCGCAAGGCCGAGGCCAAGAAGGCCAAGCTCTTGCCCGACGTGAAGCTGTAATCTAAAGGTGTGGGCGGCGGCCGGTTGTCCGGCCGCCGCTTTCCTGCGGAGCGCCCTCCGCCCTCCTTTACACGCGGCCCCACTGAAACGGCGACATCCATGCAAGTTCTTGTTCTGCTGCTCGTCCTGCTGATCCTCAGCATTGTCGGCTTCCGCCTGGGGCGGGGCCGCGCGGTGCGGGTGGCGGGCTCCAAGCCCGGCACTCTGCATTCCCTGCCGGATTATTACGGCTACTATGTCGCCTTGTGGTGCGGCCTGCCCGCCCTGGCTCTGATCGTTCTATGGCTGAGCCTGGACGGCACCCTGCTGCAGATGCTGGTGGAAAGGGCCCTGCCGGTCCAGACCCAGGCGCTGCCCGCCTCGCAATTGGCCCTGGTGATGAACGAGGTGCGCAATCTGGCGCAGTCGGGGATGTTCTCCCAGGCCTCGTCGCCGGCCATCGCCAAGGCGGCCATACAGTTCAACAATCTGCACGCCATCAGTTTCGCCGCCATGGCGGCGCTGGCCCTGTCGCTCTGCGTGGCCGGCGGTCTTTTGGGCCTGCGCATCATCCATCCCAAGCTGCGCGCCCGCAATCAGGTGGAAACGGTGGTCAAGCTGTTCCTGATCGCCAGTTCCACGGCGGCCATTTTCACCACCATCGGCATCGTGCTGTCGCTGCTGTTCGAATCCTTGCGCTTCTTCAGCATGATCCCCATCACCAATTTCCTGTTCGGGCTCGACTGGAGCCCGCAGATGGCCATGCGCGCCGATCAGGTGGGGGCATCGGGCGCCTTCGGCGCGGTGCCTCTGTTCACCGGCACCCTGCTGATCAGTGTTATCGCCATGCTGGTGGCCACCCCCATCGGCCTGATGTCGGCCATCTACATGGCCGAATACGCCCACCCCAAATTCCGCGCCGTGGCCAAGCCGCTGCTGGAGGTTCTGGCCGGCATTCCCACCGTGGTCTACGGTTTCTTCGCCGTGCTGACGGTGGCGCCCTTCCTGCGCGAACTGGGGGATATCCTGCATATCGACATCGCCTCGGAAAGCGCCCTGGCCACCGGCGTGGTCATGGGCATCATGATCATCCCCTTCATCTCCTCGCTGTCCGACGACGTGCTGACGGCGGTGCCCGACAGCCTGCGCCAGGGCGCCTACGGCCTGGGGGCCACCCGCTCGGAAACCATCACGCAGGTGGTGATGCCGGCGGCCCTGCCCGGCATCGTCGGCGGGCTGCTGCTGGCGGTGTCGCGGGCCATCGGCGAAACCATGATCGTGGTGATGGCCGCCGGCCTGTCGGCCCGCCTGACCGCCAATCCCTTCGAAGCCGTGACCACGGTCACGGTGCAGATCGTGACCCTGCTGGTGGGCGATCAGGAATTCGACAGCCCGAAAACCTTGTCGGCCTTCGCCCTGGGGCTGGTGCTGTTCGTCGTGACCCTGATCCTGAACGTGGTTGCCCTGCATGTCGTCCGCAAATACCGAGAGAAATATGACTGATACGGATCTCGTCCAGAACGTCCCTCTCACGGGCATCGCCGAAAAGGTCGGCGCCCGGCTGAGCCGGCGCCATGCCGCCGAGCGGCGCTTCCGCGCCTATGGCATCGCCTCGGTGGCGATGGCGGTGGTGTTCCTGGCGGTGCTGCTCACCAGCATCATCGGCAAGGGCTACAGCGCTTTCTATCAGCACGAGGTGCAGATTACGGTGGCGCTGGATCCGGCGGTGATCGATCCCGACGGCAAGCGCGACCATCACGCCCTGGAGGTGGGCGACTACCGGACCCTGGTGCGCAACGCCATGGTTTCGATGTTTCCCGAGGTGGCCGACAACCGCCACGAACGCCGCGAGCTGATGGATCTGGTCAGCGAGGGCGCCGAGGAGCTGCTGCGCGACAAGGTGCTGGCCAACCCGGCCCTGATCGGCAGCACGCAAACCCTGTGGGTGCCGGTGACCGCCGATGTGGACCAGCTCCTGAAGGGCCATATGTCGCGCGATCCCGCCAGGGGCGGCCAGTTCAGCGAGCGCCAGCTGGGCTGGATCGACAGCCTGACCACGCATGGCTTGCTGAAGAGCCACTTCAACACCTGGCTGTGGACCCAGGGCGATTCGCGCCAGCCGGAACTGGCCGGCCTGCTGGGGGCCATGGTCGGTTCGTTCTATTCCCTGGTGGTGACGCTGCTGCTCAGCTTCCCGCTGGGGGTGGCCACCGCCATCTATCTCGAGGAGTTCGCGCCGCAGAACCGCTGGACCGATCTCATCGAGGTCAACATCAACAATCTGGCGGCGGTGCCTTCCATTGTTTTCGGTCTGCTGGGCCTGGAGATGTTCCTGAACGTGTTCCATCTGCCGCGTTCGGCGCCGCTGGTGGGCGGTCTGGCCCTGACCCTGGTGTCGCTGCCCACCATCATCATCGCCTCGCGCGTCGCCCTGAAGGCGGTGCCGCCGTGGATCCGTGAGGCGGCCCTGGGCCTGGGGGCCTCGCGCTGGCAGATGGTGGTGCATCACGTGCTGCCGCTGGCCATGCCCGGCGTTCTCACCGGCACCATCATCGGCATGGCCCGCGCCGTGGGCGAAACCGCGCCTCTGCTGATGATCGGCATGGTGGCCTTCATCGTCGATATCCCGGCCACGCCGCTCGATCCCGCCACGGCGCTGCCGGTGCAGGTTTATCTGTGGGCGGCCAGCCCGGAACGCGCCTTTGTGGAACGTACCTCGGCGGCGATCATCGTACTGCTGCTGTTCCTTGGCGTGATGAATGCCGGGGCCATCTATCTCCGTAAGAAATTCGAACGCCGGTGGTAAGCCATGAACAGCATCGCTCCTGAAAGCTCCAGCCCGTCGAAAGCCCGCGCCGCCCAGAGCGGCTTCAAGGTGGTGGCCGAGGACGTCAACGTGCATTACGGCGAAAAGCACGCCCTGAAGCATGTCTCGATCAATGTGCGGGCCAACGAGGTGACGGCGCTGATCGGCCCTTCGGGCTGCGGCAAGTCCACCTTCCTGCGCTGCATGAACCGCATGAACGATCTGGTGGAAGGCGCCAAGGTGACCGGCACCATCCTGCTGGACGGCGAGGATATCTACGATCGCTCCCTCGACGTGGTGCAGCTGCGGGCCCGGGTGGGGATGGTGTTCCAGAAGCCCAATCCGTTTCCGAAGTCCATCTTCGACAATGTGGCCTACGGTCCGCGCATTCACGGTCTGGCCGGCGCCCATGCCGATCTGGAGGAGATCGTGGTGACCAGCCTGGAAAAGGCCGGTCTGTTCAACGAGGTGAAGGACCGCATGACCGAGCCGGGCACCGGGCTCTCCGGCGGGCAGCAGCAGCGCCTGTGCATCGCCCGGGCCATCGCCGTCAGCCCCGAGGTGATCCTGATGGACGAGCCCTGCTCGGCGCTCGATCCCATCGCCACCGCCAAGGTGGAGGAACTGATCGACGAACTGCGGCAGAACTACACCATCGTCATCGTTACCCATTCCATGCAGCAGGCGGCCCGCGTTTCGCAGCGCACCGCCTTCTTCCATCTGGGCGAGCTGGTGGAATTCGGCGATACCGAACAGATCTTCACCAATCCGCAGCACAAGCTGACGCAAGGGTACATTACCGGCCGGTTCGGCTGATGCGCTCCGGCGGCGGGGCGCGGGGAAGGCGGAGATGAAAGAGGAACATACCGTGCGCTCGTACGACGAGGAACTGTCGCACCTTACCAACCTGATCGCCCGCATGGGCGGCCTGGCCGAGGCGCAGCTGGAAGGGGCCGTGCAGTCTCTGATGCGGCGCGACAGCGATCTGGCCGGCAAGGTGATCGCCGCCGACGCCAAGGTGGACGAGATCGAGCACGAGGTGCACAGCTTCACGGTGCGCCTGCTGGCCCTGCGCCAGCCGGTGGCCCATGATCTGCGCCAGATCGTGGGGGCCTTGAAGATTTCGGGCGATATCGAGCGCATTGCCGATTACGCCGCCAATGTCGCCAAGCGCGCCCTGGTGCTGAACCAGATCCCGCCGGTCAAGCCCATGGCCGGGGTGCCGCGGCTGGCCCGCCTGGTGCAGGAGGTGGTGAAAGAGGTTCTGGACGCCTATATCGAGCAGGACGAGGGCAAGGCTCTGGCCGTCTGGCGCCAGGATGAAGAGGTGGACGCCCTCTATAACGGGCTGTTCCGCGAGCTGATTACTTATATGATGGAGGATCCGCGCAATATCACGGCCTGCATCCATCTGATGTTCATCGCCAAGAACATCGAGCGCATCGGCGACCATGCCACCAATATCGCCGAGAACATCTATTTCCTGGTGAAGGGCGACGCCATTCCGGATGCGCGTCCCAAGGGAAACACCATCCTGCCCTATCCTTCCGATCTGACCGAGGACGAGTAATGGACCGCGATACGATGAAGCCCCTGGTCATGGTGGTTGAGGACGAAACCGCCCTGGTCACCATGCTGCGCTACAATCTGGAACGGGAAGGCTACCGGGTATGCGAGGCCACCGACGGCGAAGAGGCGTTGACGGTGCTGGCCGAGCGCAATCCCGATCTGGTGGTGCTGGACTGGATGCTGCCGGTGCTGTCGGGGATCGAGGTCTGCCGCCAGATCCGCCGCAAGCCGCGCACCCGCGATCTGCCGGTGATCATGCTGACGGCGCGCGGCGAGGAAGGCGACAAGGTGCGCGGCCTCAATACCGGCGCCGACGACTATATGACCAAGCCCTTCTCGCTGCCCGAGCTGCTGGCCCGCATCAAGGCGCTGCTGCGCCGCGTGCAGCCGGCCCAGGCCAAAGGGGTGCTGCAGTACGAAAACATCGCCATGGATCTGACGGCGCACCGGGTCACCCGCAACGGCCGCAACATCCATCTGGGCCCCACCGAGTTCCGCCTGCTGCAGTTCCTGCTGCAGCATCCGGGCTGCGTGTTCTCGCGCGAGGAATTGCTGAACGCCGTTTGGGGCCCCGACATCTATGTGGAGCCGCGCACGGTGGATGTGCATATCCGCCGCCTGCGCAAGGCCCTGAACGGCGAGGCCGATGCGGATATCATCCGCACCGTGCGCGCCGCCGGCTATGCCCTTGATGTGGATGGCGGCGAAGCCGATCTGGCCTCGGCCGCGGCGATGTGATACCGGCCAACCCTTGAAGTGACGGGTTGGCCGGTCTCCAGCGAGCCTTGAGCGAGCGGCCAAGGCGGCGGATGCCGCCGCCCGGCGAGGGACGATACAACCGGTCAATTCATACCGGCCAACCATTGAAGTGACGGGTTGGCCGGTCTCCAGCGAGCATTGAGCGAGCGGCCAAGGCGGCGGATGCCGCCGCCCGGCGAGGGACGATACAACCGGTCAATTCATTGGCCGGTTGGTATCATTGGCCGGTTGGTATCATTGGCCGGTTGGTATGAAAAAAGCGGCGGCGGAAGGGTCCGCCGCCGTTTTCCCGGCCGGTTCAAGCCGTGTGCGCTTGCGTCCGGCTTTATTGCGCCGCTTCCGGTTTCTTCAGGCCCAGCATGCGGCCGTTGTGCACGGCCTCGGCCATCAGCACCAGCATTTCCACGGCATCCTCGAAATCGTCCATGCGGTCTGTATTGATGATCACATCGTACTGATGGACGTCGGCCAGATGGGCCCCGAACATGTCGTGCACGAAGCGTTCGCGCCGGTGGTTGGTTTCGCGGGCCTTGACCAGCTGCTCCTCGTAGGTGCCGTGCCCTTCGGCGGCCATGCGGGCGGCGCAGACGGTGGGCGTGCCGATGATGCGGATGCGCAGGGCGCGGGCATCGGCCAGGATCAGATGGGCGCCGCGCCCCACGATCACGCCGCCCAGGCGGCCCAGGCTCATGATCAGCTTGATCAGGGTGTCGCGGTAGGCGTCGAAGCCCACTTCCTTGCCGGAGAACAGGCGGTAGAGCCACATATCCTTGGCCCGGCCCAGCCCTTCATCGAGCTGGCGGACCACGGCGGGATCTTCTTTCAGGCGCAGAGCCATGGCGCGCAGGATCTCATCGTCGTAAACCGAGAGGCCCAGGCGCTGGGCCAGACGGGTGGCGATGACATCGCCGCCCGATCCATAATCGCGCGAGATGGTGACCACGGGCTGTTTCGGCGTCAGCAATGAGCCGTCCGTTGTGACGGCGGCCACTTCGGCCATGGCCGAGATAACGTTGAGGATGTTGGTCATGGGGTGCCTCCAGATAAAATCCGAGGGCCCTTTGCGCGAAAGGGTCGGGATCATGCTCCCTTGCCGCTCTGGTGCGCCGGGCTCTTTTCCGGCCGTGGCGCATCAACGGCCCCACCTGCAGACAGAATACCCCCGATGGCCTTTTTTCTCAATGCCGTCATGGTTTTGGGATGCGCCCCGGCCTGTCACCAAAACTTCACCGGACCGCCATAAAAGCTCCGCCGCTCCCGGATAGAGTGGCGTAACGCAATTCGAGCCATGTGGGGGCTTCGATGGTCAAGGACGATTTCAGTGCGCTGGATTTTCTGTCGATGGGGGAATTCGGGGTCGATCTTTCGGGCCCGGCCCGCAAGCGGCGTTTTCGTTTGAAAAAGTCCGGGCGCCGCGATGGCGCGGTGCATGCCTTCGGCGGTCTGCTGCCGCTGCTGGGGCGTGGCGCGGCCAAGGCCGCCAAGGACGCCGCCGCCAAACCGGCGCCGCGCCAGCTGCGGGGCTGGCCGGTGAGCCTGTCGTGGCCGGAGGCCGAGGTGCGGCAGATCCCCGACTGGAGCGATATTTCCCTCGATTGATCCGGGCCGATGCGGCGGACGGAAAAAAAGGCGGTCCGCCCCTGACAGGGCGGTCCGCCTTCTGTTACCATGCTCTTCCAATAGATGTGACCCTACGGGACGGGCTGGACGGATGGGCGACCCTACAATTCTCCTGGTCGAGGATTCTCCCTCGATGTCGGCGCTCTACCAGGAGTACCTGCACGATGAGCCGTGGACGGTGGTTTCGGCGGAAACCGGCGCCGGGGCGCTGGAAATTCTGCGCAGCCGCCCGGTGCAGGCCGTGCTGCTGGATATCCGCCTGCCCGATATGGACGGCCTCGATATCCTGCGCACGGTGATCCAGGACGGCCTGGAGTGCTCGGTGGTGGTGATGACGGCGCACGGCTCGGTCAATACCGCCGTGGCCGCCATGCGCGACGGCGCCTTTGATTTCATCGTCAAGCCGTTCCAGCCCGAGCGCCTGGTGATCACCCTGCGCAACGCGCTGGAGCATCAGCGCCTGCACCGCATCGTGGCCACCTTCAAGGAGGATCTGGACCGCCAGCAATATTGCGGCTTCATCGGCGGCTCGCTGGCCATGCAGGCGGTGTACCGCATCATCGATCAGGCGGCCAAAAGCCGGGCCACGGTGTTCGTCACCGGCGAATCCGGCACCGGCAAGGAACTGTGCGCCGAGGCGGTGCACCGCCGCTCGCCGCGCGCCGCCGGGCCGTTCGTGGCCATCAATTGCGGCGCCATTCCCAAGGATCTGATGGAAAGCGAGATCTTCGGCCATGTGCGCGGCGCCTTTACCGGCGCCACCGCCGACCGCGACGGCGCCGCCAGCCGCGCCGACGGCGGCACCCTGTTTCTGGACGAAGTGTGCGAAATGGATCTGGCGCTGCAGATCAAGCTGCTGCGCTTCATCCAGACCGGCACCTTCCAGCGGGTGGGCGGCAGCCGGCTGGAGCAGGTGGATGTGCGCTTCGTCTGCGCCACCAACCGCGATCCTCTGAAGGAGGTGGAAGCCGGGCGCTTCCGCGAGGATCTGTTCTACCGCCTGCATGTCATTCCGGTGCATATGCCGCCGCTGCGCGACCGCGACGACGATGTTCTGATCGTGGCCAACCGTTTTCTGGCCGATTTCTCCAAGGAGGAGGGCAAGGGCTTTCAGCGCTTCTCGCCCGCCGCCGAGGCGGCCCTGCGCGCCTACGACTGGCCGGGCAATATCCGCCAGCTGCAGAACGTGGTGCGCAACGCGGTGGTGCTGAACGACGGCGAGGCGGTGGAGCCGGCCATGCTGCCGCCGCCGCTGTCGCCCGGCATGGCGGCTCCGGTCCCGGCCGCCACCGCCGCCGGTCCGGCTCCGGTGGCGGCGGCGCCCCGCGCCGACGGTCTTTCGGTCATCCGCCCGCTGTGGGTGGTGGAAAAGGAAACCATCGAGCGGGCCATCGATCTGTGCGGCGGCAATATCCCCAAGGCCGCCGCCCTGCTGGGCATCAGCCCCTCGACCATCTACCGCAAGAAGATCTCCTGGGAAAGCGGCCTGGCCGAGGTTTGATCAATAGCGGTGGGGCACGATCATCGCCCGCGGCACCGGGTGGCGCACGTAATCAGGGCTGTGCTCCCGCTGCGGCAGGTCGATGGGCGGGTGGACAATGGGCTGATAGTCGATCTGGCTCAGCAGATGGGCGATGCAGTTGAGCCGGGCCGCTTTCTTGTCGTCGGCCTCCACCATCCACCATGGCGCCTCGGCGATGTGGGTGCGTTCCAGCATGCTTTCCTTGGCGGCGGTGTAAAGCTCCCAGCGCCGCCGCGATTCCAGATCCATCGGGCTCAGCTTCCATTGCTTGATGGGATCGTCGATCCGCATCTGGAAGCGGAAATGCTGCTCCTCGTCGCTGATGGAGAACCAGTATTTCAGCAAAATGATGCCTGATCGCACCAGCATGCGCTCGAACTCCGGCACCGAGCGGAAGAACTCCTCCACGTCCTCGTCGCCGCAAAAGCCCATCACCCGCTCCACCCCGGCGCGGTTGTACCAGCTGCGGTCGAACAGCACGATCTCGCCGCCCGCCGGCAGATGCGCCACATAGCGCTGGAAATACCATTGGCTCTGCTCGCGCTCGCTGGGGGCGGGCAGGGCGGCCACCCGGCAGACGCGGGGATTGAGGCGCTGGGTGATGCGCTTGATCACCCCGCCCTTGCCGGCGGCGTCGCGGCCCTCGAACAGCACCACCACCTTCAGCTTTTGCGACACCACCCAATCCTGCAGCTTCACCAGTTCGCCCTGCAGGCGGAACAGCTCGCTGAAATAGCGGTGGCGCGACAGGCCGGTCTCGGCGCCGCTGTCGGGCATGGACTCGAACAGAGCGGCCAGGCGGGCGTCGCCGTCGTCGTTCAGCTCCATTTCGAATTCCTCGTCGAATTCGTCCATGCGGTCTTTCCGCGCCCGCTGTGTCCAGGATTGGGGGTCGTGTCCGCTGGGGGGCATTCCGGTCTCCGTCTTGCTCGGGCGTGTTGGGGGAATGCCAACTCTATCAACCCTTTATGCCGTGGTTCCATGAAAAAGGCATGACAGCCGTCTTCGCGCATGCAAAATAAAATTTTACGTGTATTTGAAAATTGAGGATTTTATCTTATTAAAATCTAATCATTACAGCTGCATTACTTTTATCTTTGTGAGGGGGCGGCCTTGCACTATGGTGCAGGGAAAATCTAAAAAAGAGTACAGGGAGGCCTGCGGTGATAAAAATAAACGATATCCGCATTTCCACCATCGGCATCGTCATCCCCCTCCTGTTGGTGGGGCTGACCGTGGGCGGCCTGGGGGCGACGGCCCTGCTGCTGGCCCGCCTGCACACGGTGCGGGCTGCCGGAAACCTGCGCCAGATGCAGGATGGACTGGAGATGCTGGAAAGCATTCTCACCGGCGCCAGCGTGCTGTACGCGGCGCTGCTGTGTTCGTTGCTGGCGTTTTTCGTGTGGTTCAGCCGGGTGCGCCTGCTGGCGCCGCTGGGCGATCTGCACCGGGCCATGGTGGCGCTGGCCGGCGGCGATGATCAGACCGGCATTCCCCGCACCGCCCAGCAGGACGAGATCGGCGCCATGGCCCGCACCCTGGAGGTGTTCAAGCGCCATGCCCAGGATCTGAAGGGCGTGGCGGTGCTCAAAGCCAACCGCGAGCAGGAAACCCGCATGCGCCGCGAGATCGCCGCCCTGGCCGACGCCCTGCAGGGCGAGGTGACCGGCACCGTGGCCGAGGTGGTGCACCATACCAACCAGCTGCTGGAGGCCACCCACACCCTGCGCGAGGCCAGCGGCGAGATGCGCGGCGCCGTCAGCGCCGGGGTGAGCGTATCGCTGCAGGCCGGCGACAATGTGGATGCGGTGGCCGCCGCCACCGAGGAACTGGCCGCCACCAGCCGGGAAATCGCCGCGCAGATGGCCCGCACCATCAGCATCACCCAGCAGGCGGTGGCCGAGGCCGATCTGGTGGGCAGCCATGTGGCCGGACTGACCCGGGCCTCGGAGAACATCGCCGGCATTCTGGGGCTGATCAGCAATATCGCCAGCCAGACCAATCTGCTGGCCCTGAACGCCACCATCGAGGCGGCCCGCGCCGGCGAGGCCGGCAAGGGCTTCGCCGTGGTGGCGCACGAGGTCAAGGGCCTGGCGCAAAGCACCGCCGACGCCGTGCTGCGGGTGGGCCAGGAGGTGGAAAACAGCCGGGCGGTCACCGGCGAGGCGGTGGCCTCCATCACCGGCATCACCGCCACCATCCGCGCCATCAACGAGATCGCCGCCTCGGTGGCCGCCGCCATCGAGCAGCAGCAGGCCGCCACCCAGGAGATCAGCGTCAACGCCCAGCAGGCCTCGGGCCGCACCGGTTCGGCGCGGCAGAGCATCCAGCATCTCGACGGCGAGATGGACGGTGTCGACGACGTCACCCGGCGGGTGGAGGGCGCCGCCCAGGTGGGCCGCGAAACCCTGGAGGAAATGGTGCGCCGCCTCGATTTCATCATCCGCGATTCCGCCGCCGCCCGCCGCGCCGCCGGCCGCGCCGCCGATGCCCGCGAGGCGGTGGTGCTGAGCCTGGACGGCCAGCGCCACCAAGGCGTGGTCGAGGAGCTGAGCATGGAGCGGGCCCTGCTGCGCCTGAACGGCGGCCAGGCCGTGGCGGCCGGGCGCAGCGGCGCCCTGGAACTCCCCCAGGTGGGGCTGATTCCGGTGGAAACCGGCGCCGGCAGCGGCGGCGCTCTGCCCCTGCTGCTGCGCCCCGACGAGGAAACGGCGGCGGTGCTGGGCGAATATCTGCAAGGGGCCGGGGTGCTGGACCGCCGCTTCGTGCAGGCGGCGCAGGATGGCGCCCGCCAGGTGGCGGCGCTGTTCGAAACGGCGCTGCAACGGGGCGAGATCAGCCTCGAAGCGCTGTTCGACGAGGACTACCAGCCCATTCCCGGCACCGATCCGCAGCAGCATACCACCCGCTTCCTGGCCCTGACCGACCGCCTGCTGCCCGCCGTGCAGGAGGCCATGCTGGAGGTGGACAGCCGGGTGGCCTTTGCCGCCACCGTGGACCGCAACGGCTATCTGCCCACCCATAACCGCCAATATTCGCAGCCGCAGGGTTCGGATCCGGCCTGGAACGCCGCCCATTGCCGCAACCGCCGCATCTTCAAGGACCGCACCGGCCAGGCGGCGGCGCACAGCACGGCGCCGCAGCTGGTGCAAACCTACCTGCGCGACATGGGCGACGGCACCATCATCGTCATGAAGGATATTTCGGCCCCGATCATGGTGGCGGGGCGGCATTGGGGGGGCTTCCGCATCGGCTACCGCCTGCAGGAATAGGCGTGTTTCAGAACAGCGCCTTCTCGGCCTCGCTCAGCCGCGCCACGAAGGTGGTCAGCGGCGGCAGCAGGTCGTTGAAGGCGCCGCCGTCCAGGGCGTGCAGCTGCTTCAGGTACCGGGCGGCGCCGTTGCCGCCCGCGCAGCCGCAGCCGCTCAAAAGATCGGCGGCGTGATGGTGAAAGGCTTTGTGGGTTTCGCACAGGCGGGCAAAAGACTCGTCTCCGGCATGGCTTGCCAGCAGCTTTTGCAGCCATTGGCCGATGCGGCACAGGCTGTCGCTGCGCACCGTGGCGATGATCTCGGCGTTTACCGTTCCGGCCTCGGCATACTCGATCAGCTGGCCGATATAATCGGCATGATTGTTGAGAACGATCTCGATGATCTCGGGCGGGGTGGGCGGCGCTTTGCTCATGCGGGGATCATCCCTGGACGTGATCTTTTATGGCTTTCCCGCATCATGCCTGGAGGCGGCGGGAAAGCCAAGATCCACGGTGCGGAGGTACCGCCACGCCATGGGTGGGATCACGATTTTTCGGGAGAGGATTGGTGCCCCAGGCCGGACTCGAACCAGCACGCCATCACTGACAACAGATTTTGAGTCTGCCGCGTCTACCATTCCGCCACTGGGGCACCGGAGGTAGGCTGGCGATCATAGACGAAGTCTTCGGCAGGTCAATCGGCATTCCGTGGCCGGCATGCGGATTCGGCAATTGCCAGACCGGGCGCCGGGCTGGTAAGTGTGGCGCCTTGGACTGTCTGTTCGGAATGGCCGGAACCATGTTGAAACGGGTGTATAACCGCCTGATGAGCGTTGCCGGGCACCGTTATGCCGCCTGGTGGCTGCTGCTGGTGGCCTTTGCCGAAAGTTCGTTCTTTCCCATTCCGCCCGATGTGCTGCTGATCCCCATGGTGCTGGCCGAGCGGCGCAAGGCCTGGTTTTACGCCGCCCTGGCCACCGTGGCCTCGGTGGTGGGCGGCATGCTGGGCTATCTGATCGGCTCGGTGCTGTACGATACCCTGGGCCAGTGGATCATCTCCACCTACCATCTTCAGGCCCAGGCCGCCCATGCCGTGGCGCTGTTCCGCGAGAACGCCATCAAGATCATGATGGTCAAAGGCCTGGTGCCGGTGATCCCCTATAAGCTGGTCACCATCACCGCCGGTCTGGCGCATATGGATTTTCTCACCTTCGTGCTCACCAGCATCGCCGTGCGGGCGCTGCGCTTCTTCCTGGTGGCCGGGCTGCTGTGGAAATTCGGCGAGCCCATGCGTGTTTTCATCGAACGCCGGCTGGCCCTGGTCACCACCGCCTGCGCCGTGGGGCTGGTGGGCGGTTTCCTGCTGGTGAAATTCCTGTAGGGGAGGGATCATGCCCCGTTTGCTTCGCCTGTCGCCCGCCCTGATCCTGCTGGCCTGCCTGCTGGCCCTGGGCGGGGCGCTGACCGCCCAGTTCGGCTTCGGGCTGCGCCCCTGCATCCTGTGCCTTTATCAGCGCGGGCCTTATGTTGTGTCGGCGCTGCTGGCCCTGGCGGCGCTGCTGCCGCTCTGCCCGCCCCGGCTGCGGGTTTGGCTGCTGGGCCTGTGCGCCCTTTCCTTCGCCGTCAACGGCGGCATCGCCATCTTCCATGTGGGGGTGGAGCAGCATTGGTGGCACGGCACCGCCGCCTGCGTGCCGGTGGCGCCGGTGCCCACCACCCCGGCCGAGATGATGGCCGCGCTGTCGGCGCCGCCGCCGCCGCGCTGCGATCAGGCGGCCTGGACGCTGTGGGGCATTTCCATGGCCGGATTCAATGTTCCGGCCTCGTTCGTCCTGGCGGCCTTCGCCGCCTGGGCCGCCCGTGCGCTTGGGAGGCGCTGATGTCCGAACCGAACAGCCCCGAAGCCCCGGCCCCCATGCCGGGCGATCTCTCCGCCGCCCAGCGTCTGGCCCGGCTGCTGCGGGTGGATCAGGCCGGCGAATATGGCGCGGTGCGCATCTATCAGGGCCAGCGCGCCGTGCTGGGCAGCCGCCCCGGCTGCGCCGAACTGCTGCGCCATATGGAAGAGCAGGAACGCCACCATCTGCAAACCTTCAACCGCATGGTGGGCGAACGCCGGGTGCGCCCCACCCTGCTGCAGCCGCTGTGGCATCTGGCCGGCTTCGCCCTGGGGGCCGGCACCGCCCTGCTGGGGGAAAAGGCCGCCATGGCCTGCACGGTGGCGGTGGAAGAGGTGATCGAGCAGCATTACGCCGGTCAGGCCGCCCAGCTCGACGACGGCGAGGCCGAACTGCTGCGCACCGTGGAGCAGTTCCGCGCCGAGGAGATGGAACACCGCGATATCGGCCTGGCGCACGGCGCCGAACAGGCGCCGGGCTATCCGCTGCTGTCGGCGGCCATCAAAACCGGCTCGAAACTGGCTATCTGGCTGTCGGAACGGATCTGATCCGCTCCGCCCGGCGCCGCCGCTCAAGGGGTGTCGAGCTCCATGTCCCAGTACAGGAAGTCGCGCCAGCTTTCATGCAGATAGTTGGGCGGAAAGGCGCGGCCATGGCTTTGCAGCAGGCCGGTGCTGGGCTCGGCCGGGCGGATGCGCGGATGCATGTCGGCCTCGTGCGGCAGGCGGCTGCCCTTGCGCAGATTGCAGGGGCCGCAGGCGGTGACGATATTGTCCCAGGTGGTCAGCCCGCCCTGGCAGCGCGGGATCACATGATCGAAGGTAAGATCGTGGCTGGGAAAGGGTTGGCCGCAATACTGGCAGGTGAAACGGTCGCGCAGGAACAGGTTGAAGCGGGTGAAGGCCGGGCGGCGGCTGGCGGGGATGTAATCCTTCAGCGAGATCACGCTGGGCAGGGCCATCTCCCAGCGCGGCGAACGGATGCGGCGGGCGTAATTGGCCACCACGATCACCCGGTCGGCCACCACCGCCTTGACGGCATCCTGCCAGGGCCATAAAGACAAAGGATAGTAGCTGAGCGGGCGGTAATCCGCGTTCAGGACCAAGGCAGGACAACCATCGAGCGTCATCTGCAAAAGCCTCCTCGATCACGAGGGATAGCTACTGAATGTCAGTGTATCTACCAGATACGCGGCAGCTCAAGCATAACAGTTCGGTGAATTCGCATTTGCGGAAAAAAGTATGAGCGCTTTCGTCACCCGCTTCGCCCCCAGCCCCACCGGCCATCTGCATCTGGGCCACGCCCATTCCGCCCTGTTCGCCGCCCGCCAGGCCGGAACCGGCGGGCGCTTCCTGCTGCGCATCGAGGATATCGATCCGCTGCGCTGCCGCCCGGCCTTCATCGCCGCCATCGCCGAGGATCTGGCCTGGCTGGGCTTGACATGGCCGCAGCCGGTGCGCCGCCAGTCGGACCATCTGGCCGATTACGCCGCCGCCCTGAAGCGCCTGGAGGGCCTGGGCCTGCTCTATCCCTGCTTTTGCACCCGCGCCGATATCGCCCGCGAGATCGAACAGTCGGGCCACGCCCCGCACGGCCCCGATGGCCCGCTCTATCCCGGCCTGTGCCGCGCCCTGCCCGCCGCCGAAGCCGCCGCCCGCCAAGCCGCCGGCCAGCCCTGCGCGCTGCGCCTGCACATGGCCAAAGCCCTGGCCCTGGCCGGCCCCCTGCGCTGGCACGACCTCGACCAGGGCTGGCAAACCGCCCAGCCCGATCTCTTCGGCGATATTGTCCTGGCCCGCAAGGATGTGCCCGCCAGCTACCACCTGGCCGTAACCGTGGACGATGCCCTGCAAGGCATCACCCTGGTTACCCGCGGCCAGGATCTCTTCGAGGCCAGCCACGTCCACCGCCTGCTGCAAGCCTTGCTGAACCTGCCGGTGCCGCAATGGCGCCACCACTCCCTGCTGCGCGACGAACACGGCAAACGCTACGCCAAACGCGATAACGCCCTCACCCTGCGCTCCTTCCGCGAGGCCGGAAAAACCCCGGCGGAGGTGCGGGCGCTGGCGGGCTTTTAAGGGGCGCGGACGCGGGGCGTGGGGCTGTGGCGCTGTGGTGCCGGTTTGGCGTGCGCCACCGGGCTGCCGCCCGAACCCGCCCGGAAGGACTCGGTCCTTCCGGACCATCCTGGGGGGAGGCGGTTTTGCGCTCATGGTGGTCACTCAAAGGTCGGCCCCAGTTCCTGGCAGCTGACACCGCAGATGAGTGCACTGTCAGCGAAATTCCATTCCTGTAATGGCAAACGAAAATTACGGTGACGGCGGTTTCGACCAGATTCGGACATTGAGCCCGAGTTCGCCGACGATGCTGGTAATCGTTCGAAGGTTGTCGAGTATTCTCTCGATCTGATCGTTTTCGAGAAATGACCGGCGCACAGATGGCTCGAATGAATCCGGAGGCATTTTGATCGCCAAGAAGAGGCGACTGTCGCAGAACGATGCGTTGAAAGTCCCGACGGTATCGTGGAGGTGTTTTAGCCGCTCCATCAGCGAGGGGGTCAGGATGTAACGGGCTGAGACCTGGTCCGTCGACGTCACTGAGAACCGTTTCTCGAAATCCGGGTCTTCTAGCGCGATATGGGACCCGAAAAATTTGCTGAAAAAGTTGGAGGACCGAGGACGGACCAAAGTCCGGCCGGTGAAATGCTTATTGAAGTCGGCGACGAAGAACAGACCGTTGAAGATGGTCCGGTATCGGGTTTCCGTCTTGCTATGCCCGTCCGAATCCGTGGTCGTCTGCTGGTACTGCTCCTCCGCGTTGACGAATGAAAAACGGACGGCAGTATCACCTATGCGCCCCTCGACCAAATCTTTCCCCGAGTAGCGATTCGGGTACTGATACAGTTCAGCCGCGTTGAACGTCCTCTCGTCGATATAGCCGTCCATATGGAAGGCGAGGCTCGGATCGATGTTGGCAAGGAGGACGGGGATCACCTCCCTCTTGAAGGCGCGCTTGAGACGATTGCTGATAGCACCGACAATGATCGCCGACAGGATCATACCGATGACCTCGCAACCCAGAGCCGCCATGGGTGCACCGGCCACTCTCAGGCAGTACAGAGCCAGCCCGGTGGTAAGGAACAGGATAGATCCGGCGTAGACCCAGCCCTTCGATCGGCTGCTTACCCTATCGTCTTCGAGCCGCGCCAGCGACGCGGCGAGGCATTCAGATGTTGGCAACTTATCTCCAGACCTTCACGGGCTCGCGCTCATTCACGGTTGCCTCGAACAGGGCCTGCTCGCGGTAGCCCATCACCGAAGCCATGATGCTGGTCGGAAACGTTTGGACAGCATTGTTGTAGGACGTGATCGCTGCGTTGTACGCACGCCGTGCTGCGGAGAGTTGCTCTTCGACTTCGTTGAGAGAGCGCTGAAGCAGTGTGAAAGTCTCGATCGCCTTCAGTTCAGGGTAGTTCTCGACCAGGGCGAACACCGACCGAAGCTGGGACGACAGCTTAGCGTCCATCGCGACACTCTCGTCCGGATCGGTTTGAAGAAGATTGGCGCGAGTCTCCGCGAGTTCCTTCAGCAGTTTCTCCTCGTAGCCCATGTACTTCGCGCACGCGGCCACCAGGTTCGGGATCAGGTCGAACCGCTTCTTGAGCTGAGCGTCGATAGACGAGAAGGCGAACTGCACCTGATTTTTCTTTTGTATCAGCGAATTATAGAGCGCAATCAGAAAAACGATAACCACGCCGCCAATAGCATACGGAACCCACTGCCCCATCCCAGCCCCCGTTATCCGGCAGGACAATCTGCCACGAATGATGAATGAGCTTATTCACTTCCAAGATTTCGGTGCCAGTGCATTTAATTCGGATGTCCGCTTAACCTCCTTCTAAACCCGTCCTTCCGCAATCGGCCCACATTCCCCTCATCCGGAAGTCAAGAAGGCCGCGCCTTCTTGTGGGTGCAGGGCAAAGCCCTGCCGTCTCCCGTTCCCCGTTTCCCGTCCCCTTTGCCCGTTCCGGCAAAACGCTTCCTACCGGATATCCTCATCGAACAGGTCGGTCAGTTGGCTCATCACCGTTCCGCCCAGGTCTTCGGCGTCGGAGATGGTGACGGCGCGGCGGTAGTAGCGGGTTACGTCGTGGCCGATGCCGATGGCGGCCAGTTCCACGGGCGAGCGGTCTTCGATCCAGGTGATGACCTCGCGCAGGTGGTGTTCCAGGTAGCTGCCGTTATTGACCGACAGGGTGGAATCGTCCACCGGGGCGCCGTCGGAGATCACCATCAGGATGCGCCGTTGTTCCGGGCGGGTCAGCAGGCGGTCGTGCGCCCACAGCAGGGCTTCGCCATCGATATTTTCCTTCAGCAGGCCTTCGCGCAGCATCAGGCCCAGGTTTTTGCGGGCGCGGCGCCAGGGGGTATCGGCGGCCTTGTAGATGATATGGCGCAGGTCGTTCAGGCGGCCGGGCTGGGCGGGTTTGCCCTCGGCCATCCATTTTTCGCGGGCCTGTCCGCCTTTCCAGGCCTTGGTGGTGAAGCCGAGGATTTCCACCTTCACGCCGCAGCGTTCCAGGGTGCGGGCCAGGATATCGGCGCTCATCGAGGCCACGGTGATGGGGCGGCCGCGCATGGAGCCGGAATTGTCCAGCAGCAGCGAGACCACGGTATCGCGGAAGTCGGTATCCTTTTCCAGTTTGAACGACAGGCTTTGCATCGGGTTGATCACCACGCGGGCCAGGCGTCCGGCGTCCAGCAGGCCTTCGTCGAGGTCGAACTCCCAGGCCCGGGTCTGCTTGGCCATCAGGCGGCGCTGCAGGCGGTTGGCCAGGCGGCTGACCACGCCTTGCAGGTGGGTGAGCTGCTGGTCGAGCAGCTGGCGCAGGTGGGCCAGTTCCTCGGGCTCGCACAGATCCTCGGCGGCGATCACCTGATCGAAGGCGGTGGTGAAGGCGCGGTAGGGGGTGGCGTTGTGGTCCTGGAAGCGGCTGTTGTGGCCGGGGCGGGCCCGGCTGGGGCCGGCGGCCTCGTCGGCGCCCTGGCCCGGCACTTTCAGGCTGTCGCCGTCGCCGTCCTCCTCGCCCTCTTCGGCGCCGCTGCTTTCGGCATCGCCCTCCTGGCCCTGGTCGTCGCCCTGGCCGGGGCTGCCCCGGCTGTCGTCGCTGGCGGATTTCTCCTGCGGGGCGCTGTCGCCGCCCTGGGCTTCGGCGCTGTCCTCCTCGCGCTCCAGGTCCTCTTCCGGCGGTTCGATCTCCTGGGCTTCGATCTCCAGCAGGGCGATGATCTCGCGCAGGATTTTGTCGAAGCGGTCCTGGTCGGCCAGGCTGCCGGCCAGGCGGGGCAGCACGGCGCCGATGCGCGTCTCGATATGGGGGCGCCACAGATCCACGGCCTTGGCGGCGGCGGGGGGCAGGGCGGCGGCGCTGAAATGCTCGCGGGCGATCAGCCGCACCGCCTCGGCCAGGGGCATCTGTTCGCGGGCTTCGATCTGATCGTAGCCCTCGGCGCGGTAGCGGGCCTCCAGGGCCTGGGCCAGATTGTCGGCCAGGCCGGGCATGCGCCGCCCGCCCAGGCTTTCGGCGCGGGCCTGGGCCACGGCGTTGTAGATATCGCGGGCCTCCTGGCTGGCGGGCATGCGGCGGGCGTGCAGGGCCTCGTCCACATAGCGCAGGCGGCAGGCGGCGGCATCGGCGGCGCCGCGCAGCAGCATGAGATCGCGGGCCGACAGGGCGCGGGGCGGCACCGGCAGGCGCACCTGATCGCCGCGCACGCACGAGGGGCCAACGCCGTACTGCACCGAGATATCGCCGCGCCCGGCGATGGCCCGCACCGTGGCGGTGGTGACGCGCCGCGCCAGATCGGCGACGCTTTCCTGCTGGCCGGGGGCCTGCATGGCTTTTCCGCTGCCGCTCATGACACTCTTTTTCCGCTGCCGCTCATGCCGTTCTCTTTCCGCTGCCGCTCATGTGGTTTCAGCCCGCCACGGCGCGGGCCAGGGTTTCCGGCAGCTCCACGCCGAAGCAGCGCTGATAGTATTCGGCCACCAGCGAGCGCTCGGTTTCATCGCACTTGTTGAGGAAGGTCAGGCGGAAGGCGAAGCCGATATCGCCGAAGATGCGCATGTTCTCGGCCCAGGTCAGCACCGTGCGCGGGCTCATCACCGTGGAGATATCGCCGTTGATGAAGCCCTGGCGGCTGAGATCGGCCACCTGCACCATGCGGCCGATGGTGCCGGCGCCGAAGCGCTGGTCGAGATCGTCCATCTTGGCCTGGACGATGTTCACCTCGGCATCATGTTCCAGATAATTGAGGGTGGTGACGATGTTCCAGCGGTCCATCTGGCCCTGGTTGATCTGCTGGGTGCCGTGGTAAAGCCCGGTGGTGTCGCCCAGGCCGATGGTGTTGGCGGTGGCGAACAGGCGGAAGGCGGCATGGGGGCGGATCACCCGGCTCTGGTCCAGAAGGGTCAGCTTGCCTTCCACTTCCAGGATGCGCTGGATCACGAACATCACGTCGGGGCGGCCGGCGTCGTATTCGTCGAACACCAGGGCGGTGGGGTGCTGCAGGGCCCAGGGCAGGATGCCCTCGCGGAATTCGGTCACCTGCTGGCCGTCCTTCAGCACGATGGCGTCCTTGCCGATGAGGTCGATGCGGCTGACGTGGCTGTCGAGATTGATGCGGATGCAGGGCCAGTTGAGGCGGGCCGCCACCTGCTCGATATGGGTGGATTTGCCGGTGCCGTGATAGCCCTGCACCATGACGCGGCGATTGAAGGCGAAGCCGGCCAGAATGGCCATGGTGGTATCGTGGTCGAACAGGTAGGCCTCGTCGCGGTCGGGCACATGTTCGCTGCCCTGGCTGAAGGCGGGCACCCGCATGTCGGTGTCCAGCCCGAACACCTCGCGCACCGAAAGGGTGATGTCGGGGGCGGCCAGGGGGTGGTCGGAGGGCAGGGCGGTCTGGGGCATGTCGCTCATGAAAAAAACCTGTCGCGGTAGGGGGTGTTTCAGCCGGCCAGGGCGTCCAGCAGAATCTGGTAGGCCTGGCCGATTTGTTTGAAGCGTTCCTCCGCCGCCTTGTCACCGTTGTTGGCGTCGGGGTGGTGCTGTTTGCAAAGATCCTTGTAGCGGGCCTTCAGGGCCTCCACCGTCAGGGGGTAGTGCAGGTCCATCAGCGCCAGGGCCTGTTCCTCGGCCGGTGGCGGGCGGCGCTCCTTGGCGGCGGGGCCCAGATCGTCTTCAAAAAAGCCGAAGCCGTCCTTCACCCGCTCGGGGTCCAGGCGCCAGCGGCCGCCGCTCATGGTGCCCAGCGGCCAGGTGGGGCGCTGCCAGGTGGTATCGTAGCGCACCATGCGCTCGATCTCCTCGGGGCGCAGGCCGGCGTAATAATCCCAGGCCAGATTGTACTGGCGCACATGCTCCAGGCAGAACCAGTAATAGTCGGTCAGGGCATCGCGGGATTTGGGGGCGCGGTATTCGCCGCACTGGGTGCAGCCGGGATGATCGCAGGGCCGGAAATCCCCTTGCGGAGCGGTTTTGTCGCGCGGCGGCCAGAATTTCCGTGTTTGTCCGGTCATGATGGCCCACTATGCTCGGAGAGACCAGCTCTGGCAATCATCCTGTCGGAAAGGATGGGGTGGCGATTTTGTCAAATAAAGTAGGGGTATTCATGTCGGTGCGCGCGCGGATGGAAGAGAAATTGATGGCGGCGCTGTCGCCGCTGCATCTCGAGATCGAGGATGACAGCGGCCGTCATGCCGGCCATGGCGGGGCCGCCCCCGGCGGCGAAAGCCATTTCGCCTTGCGCATCGTGGCCGAGGCCTTTGCCGGGAAATCGCGGGTGGAACGGCAGCGGATGGTTTATAAGGTGCTGTCCGAGGAACTGGCCGGCACCGTGCATGCCCTGTCGCTGTCGGCGCTGGCCCCGGCGGAAGCGGCCTGAGCGGGCCTGGAGCCCGCCTTGCTTATGGGGAGGGGGCTCCGCCGTTTGGCGGTGTTCGGGCGGATGCGTTTTAAACCTTTAGTCGTATCCTTTGCCTACACACCCGCAACAGATGTATTCCTGTTGCAATCGGATGGTCATTTCGCTTATGAATGCCGGCGTGATGTGATCATTCTACAGGGAGTTAACCATGCCGGGAGGATCTCTCCTCAATCGCAATGTCACTATTGCGGGGCGGCGCACCAGCATGAAGCTGGAACCGGACATGTGGGATGCCCTGGACGAGCTGTGCCGCCGCGAACGCGCCACCGTGCACGAGGTGTGCACCACGGTGGCCAGCCGGCATCGCGGCAATAATCTGACGGCGGCCATGCGGGTGTTCATTCTGGGCTATTTCCGCGCCGCCGCCACCGAGCTGGGGCACCAGGCGGTGGGGCACGGCCCGATGCAGGAGCGGCCCCTGGCGCCGCGCCGCGAACTGGCCGAGGCGGCGGACTGATCTTCGGCGATGCGAAAACGCCCCCGCGGCTTTTGGCCGGCGGGGGCGTTTTCTTTCATACCGCCCCTCGCCGGGCGGCGGCATCCGCCGCCTTGGCCGCTCGCTCAATGCTCGCTGGAAACCGGCCAACGAGCCACTGCAACGGTTGGCCGGTTTCATACCGCCCGGTCAATGAATTGACCGGGCGGCTGCCTCCTTAAGCCTTGGCCGGCATTACAGTACCGTCAGCATCGAGGCCACCAGGGGATGGCGCACGATATCGCGGTCGGTCAGCTGCACCACCGCCACATCGGGCAGGCCGTTCAGGCGGCTGGCGATCTGGGACAGGCCGGAAATGCCGGGCAGCAGATCGCTTTGATCGGGGTCGCCGGTCAGCACCATGGTGGAATGCCAGCCCAGGCGGGTCAGCAGCATCTTCAATTGGCCGTAGGTGCAGTTCTGCGCCTCGTCGATCACCACGAAGGCGTTGTTCAGGGTGCGCCCGCGCATGAAGGCGATGGGGGCGATTTCGATGGAGCCGTCGGCGATGGCGGCGCGCAGGCGCTTGCCGCCCATGCGGTCGGACAAGGCGTCGTAGAGCGGGCGCAGATAGGGGGCCAGCTTCTCCTGCATGTCGCCGGGCAGAAACCCTAAGCTTTCCCCGGCTTCCACGGCGGGCCGCGACAGCACGATGCGGCCCACCCGGCCCTCGTCCAGGGCTTCCACGGCGGCGGCGATGGCCAGATAGGTCTTGCCGGTGCCGGCCGGGCCCAGGGCCAGGGTGAGGTTCGAGTCCTCGAAGGCGTCCAGCAGAGCCTGCTGGTTCTCGCCCTGCGGCCGCACCTTCTTCACATAGCTCTGGTCGCGCTGGGGATCGTCTCCCAAAGGATCCCAGCCCTGGGCGGCATGGTGGCCGTACAGGGGATGAACGTTGCTGATGGGCTTGGTCTGCACTTGTCGGGAACGCTTGGCCATTCGAAGCTCCTGAAAGTGAAAAAGCCCCCCCGGAAACGGAGAGGCTTTTAATGATAGCGGCGGCAGTACGGCAGACGGCCTGCCGGGCAGTCCTGCATCGGGGGAACTGCAATATGCAATCGGTGTCGGAACGGACCCATGCACCTTCCTCCAACCAGGGGGAACGACAGGAATCCTAGCCGATGACTGTGCCGCGTGCCACCGTTTCTTGGGGGTGTAAACGAAAGTTCACGCCAGATCTTGACGGCCAGCGCCCGGCGTCTGAGGGACACACACCTGGAAGCCGCGCATGCGGCTGACTAGCGCGTTGAGCGCGCCGGAGCGTTGCCGGAGCGCGAGCGCAGGCATAAGTGAGGACAAGCCAAGGCGGCGGCACGCCGCCGCCCGGCGCCTGAGGGGCATATCCGGAAGCCGCGCATGCGGCTGACTAGCGCGTTGAGCGCGCCGGAGCGTTGCCGGAGCGCGAGCGCAGGCATAAGTGAGGACAAGCCAAGGCGGCGGCACGCCGCCGCCCGGCGTCTGAGGGGCATATCCGGAAGCCGCGTAGCGGCGGCACGCCGCCTGAGGGACATATATTCAGTGATCCGAGCCGTGCAGGATCACGTCGGCCAGGCCGGTATCGTAGGCCAGGGCGTCGGCGGTGAGGGTGAGGGCGAAGGGAAAGCTTTGCTTGATCAGGCCCTTGCGTTCCAGGGCCACCCACACCGCCTGGTTGGCGAGGCCGGTGGCGTCGGCGGCCATCACCACGCGGCGGCCGATATGGAAATGGTTGCCGTGCGGCTGCGGGATATTGGCGATGAACACCTCGCCGCTGTCGGCGTTGCGGGTGGAAAGCTCGGGGTGGCGGGCCATTTCCTGCAGCAGGGTCAGGGTGCGCAGCTGCAAAGGGTTGAGCTTCAGGGGATTGGTTTTGGGGGGCATGAACAGCAGGTCCTTCAGGGGTAAAGCCGCGGCCACTGGGCCAGCAGCATCATAACGCAAAGATCGAAGGGAGAGATTTTGGGCAGGTTGCGCGCCTGTTCAAGGGAAAACAGCGCCATGCCGGCGCCTTCCTGCTGGCGCAGGGCCGGCAGGGCGGCCAGCGGCAGCGGCGCCAGGAACCAGTCGTTGCGCACGATGGGGCGCACCGGGCGGGGCAGGGTGTAAAGGGCGCGGTGGAACAGGGTCAGGGCGGCGGGCCGGTATCCCAGTTCCTCGTCCAGCTCGCGGCGCATGGCCTGTTCGGCGTTTTCCCCGGCCTCGGCATGGCCGCCGAAGCAGGCCCAGTGGCCGGGCAGGGCGATGCCGGGGATATCGTCGCGCAGCTGCAGCAGGAAGCGGCCGTCCTCGGTCAGCAGCAGGGCGGTCACGCCATGGGCGTCGGCCTGGGCGGCGGCGGCGGGATCGGGCGGCGGGAGGGGCGGCGGGGCGAAGGGCATGGCGGCGATCCTGCCCCATCTGCCGGGAGGCGGAAACAAAAAAGGGGCGCCCCAGTGGGACGCCCCTGATTTTGCCAGGAGACGGGATCAGTCGTGGATGATTTCGCCGTGCAGCGAGTAATCCAGGCCTTCCACTTCCTGCTCGGAGGTCACGCGCAGGCCCATGGTCTTGTCGATCACCTTGAACAGGATGAACGAGACCACGGCGCACCAGGCGATGGTTACCAGGATGCCTTCGGCCTGAATGCCCAGCTGGGCGAAGTTGCCTTCCAGCACGCCGGAGGTGCCGCCGATGCCCTTGACCGCGAAGACGCCGGTCAGCAGAGCGCCGGTGATGCCGCCGACGCCGTGCACGCCGAAGCTGTCCAGGCTGTCGTCGTAGCCCAGCATGTGCTTGAGGCCGGTGGCGCCCCAGAAGCAGACCACGCCGGCCACCAGGCCGATGATCAGGCCGCCGGTCGGGCCGACGAAGCCCGAGGCCGGGGTGATGGCCACCAGGCCGGCCACGGCACCCGAGGCGGCGCCCAGGGCCGAGGGCTTCTTGCGGATGATCCATTCCACGGCCATCCAGGTGCAGGCGGCGGCGCCGGTGGCCAGCTGGGTCACGGTCATGGCCATGCCGGCACGGCCGTCCGAGGTCAGGGCGGAACCGGCGTTGAAGCCGAACCAGCCCACCCACAGCAGCGAGGCGCCGATCAGGGCATAGGCCAGGTTGGCCGGAGCGAAGTTCTCGGTGCCGAAGCCCTTACGCTTGCCGATCACCAGGCAGCCCACCAGGCCGGCCACACCGGCATTGATGTGCACCACGGTGCCGCCGGCGAAATCCAGCACGCCCCACTTGGCCAGCAGGCCGGTGTTGGTGGCCCACACCATGTGCGCGATGGGCACGTACACCAGCAGCAGCCAGCCGACGGTGAACACCATCAGCGAGGAGAACTTGACGCGATCGGCCAGCGATCCCACCAGCAGGGCCGGGGTGATGATGGCGAAGGTCATCTGGAACATCATGAACACGGATTCGGGGATGGTGCTGCCGGGGAACAGCGTATCCTTGCCCATGCCGACCAGGAAGAAGCGCGACATGTCGCCGAAGAAGGGCGCGGTGGCGCCGTGGCCGTCGGTGAAGGCCAGGGTGTAGCCGATGATGCCCCACACCACGGTGACCAGGGCGGTGATGCCGAAGCTCTGCATGATGGTGGCCAGAATGTTCTTCTTGCGCACCATGCCGGCATAGAACAGGGCCAGGCCGGGGATGGTCATCAGCAGCACCAGGGCCGTGGAGGTCAGCATCCAGGCGGTGTCGGCCTTGTCGAGGGTGGGGGCCGGCGCGGGGGCGGCGGGGGCGGTCTGCGCCAGGGCCTGGCCGCACCACAGCGTGGCGGTGACGGCGGCCGAGGAGGCCAGAGCGGTAATCTTGCGGGACATCTTGTGCATCTGTTGCTTCTCCCGTTTAGAGCGCGGCATCGTCGGCTTCGCCGGTGCGGATACGCACCACCTGGGCCAGTTCGCTGATGAAGATCTTGCCGTCACCGATCTTGCCGGTGTTGGCGGCCATGCGGATGGCATCGGCCACCTTCTCGACCAGATCGTCGCTGACGGCGATCTCGATCTTGATCTTGGGCAGGAAGGAGACGGCATATTCCGCGCCGCGGTAGATTTCGGTTTGTCCCTTCTGGCGGCCAAACCCTTTGACCTCGCTGACGGTCAGACCTTGCACGCCAAGGCCGGAAAGGGCTTCCCGGACCTCGTCGAGCTTGAACGGCTTAATGATGGCGATGACGTATTTCATCGAATCCCCCGAAAGGTTGTCTATCGATCGCCGGAGGAGGCCGTAAGGCGCCCAGGGCTTGCCCCCATGATTTCAAGAAGCGTGCCAGTCGCGGATTTCCGCCTTTTCCGCACGGCTGATTTGCCTAGGAATGAGTCGTTCGTGTGCGGCTGCACAAAAAATAAACTGCCACAAAATGATGTTGCCTTTTATTTCATCTTTTGTGGCGTGAATGGTATTTTTGAGGCAGAATCAAAGGGCTGGGGGAGGAGGACGCCGCAGGAAAAAGGGATGGTACCCCTTGACCGCTCTTGTGAAAGCGCCGGGCTGTCGCCTTATTTGCACATATGAATGCGTGTGAACCCATTCCCATTCATGGAGGCGTTTAAGAAATGAATTCAATCCGTTCCAAGCTGATTACCGCCGCCCTGGCCGTGATCGGTGCCTGCGCCATGGGCATCGTCGCCCTGGGGCGCGGTGAAACCGTCAACGCCGTCTGGCTGGTGATCGCCGCGGTGTCGGTCTATCTGATTTCCTATCGCCTGTATGGTCTGTTCATCGCCAAGCATGTGCTGTGCCTGGATCAGGCGCGGGCCACGCCGGCGGTGAGGCGCAATGACGGCCTGGATTTCGTCCCCACCAATAAATATGTGCTGTTCGGGCACCATTTCGCCGCCATCGCCGGGGCGGGGCCGCTGGTGGGGCCGGTGCTGGCCGCCCAGATGGGCTATCTGCCGGGCACCCTGTGGATTTTGCTGGGCGTGGTTTTTGCCGGCGCCGTGCAGGATTTCATGGTGCTGATCTTCTCGTCGCGCCGCGACGGCCGTTCGCTGGGCGATATCATCCGCACCGAAATGGGGCCGGCCGCCGGGGCCTTGGCCCTGGTGGGGGTGCTGCTGATCATGATCATCATCGTGGCCATCCTGGCCCTGGTGGTGGTGAAGGCGCTGGCCGGCAGCCCGTGGGGCACCTTCACGGTGGTCTCCACCCTGCCCACCGCCATCCTCATGGGGCTCTATTGCCGCTATATCCGGCCCGGCCGCATCGGCGAAATGTCGCTGATCGGCTTCGTGCTGCTGATGTCGGCCCTGGTGGGCGGGCAGTATGTGGCGCAAAGCCCGGTGCTGTCGCCCTTCTTCACCTATAATGGCCGTCAGCTGGCCATCGCCATCATGATCTACGGCTTCGTGGCCTCGGTGCTGCCGGTGTGGCTGCTGCTGGCCCCGCGCGATTATCTCACCACCTTCCTCAAGGTGGGCACCATCGTCGCCCTGGCCATCGGCATCGTGGTGGTGCTGCCCGATCTCAAGATGCCCGCCGTCACCAAGTTCATCGACGGCACCGGCCCGGTGTTCAAGGGCTCGCTGTTCCCGTTCCTGTTCATCACCATCGCCTGCGGCGCGGTGTCGGGCTTCCATGCCCTGATCAGTTCGGGCACCACGCCGAAGATGCTTGAGAACGAGATGCAGGGCACCTTCATCGGCTATGGCGGCATGCTGATGGAAAGTTTCGTGGCCATCATGGCCATGGTGGCGGCCAGCGTCATCGATCCCGGCGTTTATTTCGCCATGAACAGCCCGGCCGGGGTGATCGGCACCGATCCGGCCCATGCCGCGGCGGTGATTTCGTCGTGGGGCTTCGTGGTCACGCCCGACATGCTGGTGCAGATCGCCCAGGATGTGGGCGAGAAAACCATCATGTCGCGGGCGGGCGGCGCGCCCACCCTGGCGGTGGGCATGGCGCATATCTTCTCGCACGTGATCGGCGGCAAGGCGCTGATGGGCTTCTGGTACCATTTCGCCATTTTGTTCGAGGCCTTGTTCATCCTGACCTCGGTGGATGCCGGCACCCGCGTGGCCCGGTTCATGATCCAGGACATGGTGGGCGTGCTGGTGCCGTCTTTCCGTGAAACCCGCAACTGGTTCAACAATGTGCTGGGCTCGGCCCTGGCGGTGGTGTTGTGGGGGTATTTCCTCTATGCCGGCGTCACCGATCCCCTGGGCGGTATCCATACCCTGTGGCCGCTGTTCGGCATTTCCAACCAGATGCTGGCCGGCATCGCCCTGATCATGTGCACGGTGGTGCTGTTCAAGATGAAGCGGGGGCATATGGCCTGGGTGCCCATGCTTCCGGCGGTGTGGCTGCTGATCTGCACCCTGACCGCCGGCTGCCAGAAGGTGTTCAGCAGCGATCCGGCCATCGGCTTCTGGGCGGCGGCCAACCGCTTCGATGCCGCCCTGGCCCAGGGGCAGGTTCTGGCTCCGGCTCAAACCCTGGATCAGATGCGCCAGGTGGTGCTGAACAACCGTATCGATGCCGTCATGGCCGCCATGTTCGTTTTGCTGGTGTTGGCCATGGTGGTGGCCGGGGTGGTGTCGGTGCTGAAAGCCCGCCGCGACCCCACTGTGACAACCCATGAAATCGGTGCCGATGTCCGGGTGCCGGGGATGGTGGGAGATGCTTGAGGACTTTAAGACCTTTGCCAGGGCGGTGCGGCAGACCGGGCGTCTGATGGTCGGGATCCCCGACTACGACACCTATGTCGGCCATTGCCGGGCCACCCATCCCGATCAGCCGGTCATGAGCTACGAGGAGTTCTTCCGCGAGCGTCAGGCCAGCCGCTACGGGCTGGGGCGCAACGGCATGATGCGCTGCTGCTGAGCGGTGGTGCAAAAGAAAGCCGCCGTCCCGCGTGTGCGGGGCGGCGGCTTTTCCTTGAGAGGAGGCTTACCTCAACTCGCATTTCTCGGCGGCCACATCGGCGAAGCCGCGGTTGACCGAGGTGGTGATGGTCAGGTGCAGTTCGGCATTGCCGCGCAGGGGCACCGAGCGTTCCAGGGGCAGCTTGCCGCCGATATCGGGCAGGCGCTGGCCCGACTGGGACAAATGCAGCCGCACCGGCAGGTCGGGGTCGAACCAGGATTCGCGGCCGTTGTCGGCGCCGATGCCGTCGGCCGAGACGTCGATGCCGTCTTCCAGCCGCGCCGTGGCCGAGCTGGCCTGGGCGTGGGCCTTGGGCGTGCGCACCAGAAAACGGCGCACCGGCAGGGCCTGGCATTGGCGCGGCAGCGGCGCCGTGCGCAGCAGATAGGAAATGCGCTTGGGGTCGAAGCCTTCGGCGATGCGGGCCTGGGCGGCGGCGATGATCTCTTTCATGTCGTCGCTGGGCTTGGTCTGCTCATAAAGGCTTTTGATCTGTTCGGCCTGCTTGCGCTGCTCGTTCAGGGCGGCGCGGTCGCCTTCCGCCTGCTCCTTGGCCTTGGCCACCTCGCTGGTGGCGCTGTCCAGCTGCGCCTTCAGGGCCGCCACCTCGCCCTTGGCGACGCGGTAACCCACTTCGTAGGCATAGAAAATCAGCATGCCGAAGACCCCGCCGGCCACCAGCACTTTCAGAAAGATGCCGAACAGGCGCCTGCGGCGTTCTTCGTTACGTCGGCTTCTACGGCGTTGCATAATATCGTCTCTTCGTCCCGGATCCCGAATATAGAACGGGGAAACCTTAGCGGATTGCGCTCTCGCCCACCAGCTTGTAAAGCCGCTGTTCCCGCAATGCCGCCACCGAAAGAAGCTTGACCGAGGTGGGGTCGTCCACCCGGCAGAGGCGGGCATGGGGCGGCGTGTCGCCGGCGGCCGGCATATCCTCGACGCGCCAGACCAGGGGGGAGCCGTTCTGGCGGTAATGCTGTCCGGGCTGAACGCCGGAGCGGGGGCTGGCCATTGTTTTTTGCAATCCCTGTCGGTGTCCCTGGCAAGGCGGCGTGTTTAAAGGATGCGCGGGGGCCTTGTAAAGAAGATTGGCGGCAAGCATCCATCGCAGTCTGTGGTAAGCTCCAAAAAATGGAGCTTACCCGATGGGGTGGGAGGCGTCATACCCGGGCAAAGCCGGGGGATTGGCGTCCTTCCGCTATTGGCATGAAAATTGCGTTACGTTCTGGGCTTTATGTTTGGCGTCTGAGGTGTCTGGGAATGCATTGGCGGATCTTGTGTGATTTCGATGGCACCATCGCCACAAAGGATGTGACCGATACCCTGCTGGAGCGCTTTGCGCTGGATGGTTGGGAAGAGATCGAAACCTCGTGGAAGGCGGGGCTGATCGGATCGCGCGATTGCATGGCCCGGCAGGTGGCGCTGCTGCGCGCCGACAAGGAAACCCTGGACGCCGCCCTGGACGAAATCGACATCGATCCCGGCTTTCCCGCTTTCGTCGCCCTGTGCCGCCGCGAGGGGGTGCCGCTCACCGTGGTGAGCGACGGGCTGGATTACGCCATCCGGCGCATTCTCACCCGCCATGGCCTGGGCGATCTGCCCATCGTCGCCAATCATCTGGAACAGGTGGACGCCGAGCGCTATCAGCTGTCCTTTCCCTATGCCAATGCCGGCTGCGCCAAGGGCAGCGGCACCTGCAAGTGCAAGGTGGGCGAAAGCCTGACCGCCGGTGGCGCCATGAGCCTGCTGGTGGGCGACGGCACCTCCGACATGTGCGCCGCCGGCAGCGTCGATCTGGTGTTCGCCAAGGACAAGCTGCTGAGCTATTGCCGCGAGGAGGGGCTGCCGGTGGTGGCCTACCGCGATTTCGCCAATGCCACCCTGCAGCTGGCCGACCTGTTGGATGAAACCCCCGGCGCGGCCGCCTGGGCCGCGCCCGCCCAATAGGGCGTTTCCTTATTCCCTTGCCTTCTGCCGCGCTCCCCTGCCGGCGGAATGGAGTGTTCACGGCGGCCCCTGTCACCGCCGCCGTTTCATATTGGAGTATCCTGAGTGATGACCGAAAAGACCGAAGCCGAACTGTTGCGCGACGAAGCGGAGTATTGTTCCTTTGGCGATACCGTCCACTACATCGATCCGCCGAAGATCTTCAGCCGCTGCGAGGGATCGTACCTTTATGATTCCGCCGGGACGCCGTTCCTCGATCTGCAGATGTGGTATTCGGCGGTCAATTTCGGCTATGCCAATCCCCGCCTGAACGAGGCCCTGAAGAAGCAGATCGACACCCTGCCGCAGCTGGCCTGCCAGTATCTGCACAAGGAAAAGATCGAGCTGGCCACCAAGATCGCCCAGCGCGTGCAGAAGACCTACGGCAGCAAGGGCCGGGTGCATTTCAATGTGGGCGGCTCGCAGTCCATCGACGACAGCCTGAAGCTGGTGCGCAACGCCTGCGGCGGCAAAAGCCTGATGTTCGCCTTCGAGGGCGGCTACCACGGCCGCTCCATCGGCGCCTCGGCCATCACCTCGTCCTACCGCTATCGCCGCCGCTACGGCCATTTCGGCGACCGCGCCCAGTTCGTGCCCTTCCCCTACTGCTACCGCTGCCCCTACGGCAAGAAGAAGGACGATTGCGGCCTCTACTGCGTCGATCAGTTCGCCCGCATGTTCGAAACCGAATATTACGGCGTGTGGGATCCCAAGCACGGCTCGGCCGAATATGCCGCCTTCTATGTGGAGGCCATTCAGGGCACCGGCGGTTATGTGGTGCCGCCCGCCGGCTATTTCGAAAAGCTGAAGACGGTGCTCGACGCCCACAAGATCCTGCTGGTGGACGATGAGATCCAGATGGGCTTCTACCGCGCCGGCAAGTTCTGGGCGCTGGAGAACTTCAACGTCAAGCCCGACATCATCGTGTTCGGCAAGGCGGTGACCAACGGCCTCAACCCCATCGCCGGGCTGTGGGCGCGCGAGGAACTGATCAATCCGCAGATCTTCCCGCCGGGCTCCACCCACTCCACCTTCTCGTCCAACAGCCTGGGTACGGCGGCGGCGCTCGAAACCATCAAGATGATGGAAGAGACCGACTACGAAACCATGACCAAGGAAAAGGGCGCCTATTTCCTGGCCGGGATCCGCGAGCTTTACAAGAAGCACAAGATCATCGGCGATGTGGATGGCCTGGGCATGGCCCTGCGCATCGAAATCACCGGCGAGGACCGCTTCACCCCCGACAAGGCCATGACCGACAAGATCGTGGATATCTGCATGGCGGGTGATCTCGATGCCGGCGACGGCAAAAAGGTGGGCCTGGTGCTGGATATCGGCGGCTACTACAAGAACGTCATCACCCTGGCGCCCAGCCTGCACATCACCACCGGGGAGATCGATCTGGCCATCCGCCTGCTGGATCAGGCCTTCACCCGCGCCACCCGCTAACGGGAGGCTTAAAGGCTCGCGGCGGCGCGGAAGGCCGATCCCTTCCGCGCCGCCGGCCGCTTTCGACCAAGAGTTCAGGACCATTGTTTGATGAGTAACGCCCACAGCCCGAAAAGCCTGTTCGAACGCAAAACCTGGTGGCAGCGTTTCAAGCTGAGCACGTTCGGCGCCATGCCGTGGTCCGGCCCCGGTTCGGTGCGCGCCGCCGATCTGTCGGACAGCATCACCGATGCCCGCTTTTACATGCCCGGCGGCAAGGCGGCGGTGCTGCTGATCCATGGCCTGACCGGCACCCCCACCGAAATGCGTTTCATCGGCAAGGGCCTGGCCAATGCCGGCTTCACGGTGTACGGCATGCAGCTGGCCGGCCATTGCGGTACCGAGGCCGATCTGGTGAAAACCTCCTGGCCCGACTGGTATGCCAGCGTCGAGGCCGCCTACGAAGAGGTGGCGGCCAAGCACGAGGTGGTGTTCGCCGCCGGCCTGTCCATGGGGGCTTTGATGTCCATGCATCTGGCGGCGCAAAAGCCGGAGCGGCTGAAGGCCATCGGCCTGATGTCCGTCACCTTGAAGTACGATGGCTGGTCGATTCCGCGCCTGTCGTTCCTGCTGCCGCTGTTTTTGCACACGCCGCTGGGGCGCAAATACCGCTTCGTGGAAAACTTTCCCTACGGCATCAAGGATGAGCGGCTGCGCCATCGCGTCGTCACCAACATGCTCGACGGCAATTCCGCCGAGGCCGGCAATCTCGGCATGACCGGGCTGTCGCTGCGCCAGCTGCTGACCTTCGTCGAGGTGGTGAAGGCGGAGATGCCGGCCATCGGCACGCCGGCCATCATCCTGCATGCCGCCGAGGACGATGTGGCCAGCGTGAAGAACGCCAATTATCTCGAGGATCATCTGGGCGGGCCGCGCAAGAAGGTGCTGTTCCACGACAGCTATCACATGCTGACGGTGGACCAGGAGCGCGGCAAGGTGGTGAAGGAACTGGTGGACTATTTCCGCCAGTACTGCGCGCCCGAGGATCTGGAAAAAGTGGGGCGGGCCGGCGGCGCAAGCCAACCGGTATAACCAGGAAACGGACGGGGAGCGGCATGACGCGGCTGCTGCAAGGTTTCAAGACATGGCTCGGCACCATGCAGGGCAAGCTGATCATCGCCTCGCTGCTGATCAGCCTGGTGCCCACCGCCCTGGCCGCCGATATGACGGTGCGCCTGGTGCAGGGGGTGATGGATACCGACGTGGAATCCTTCCTGCACGAAACCTCGCTGCTGTTCTTGAGCAATTTCAAGGAAAACCGGCTGGAAGGGGCGGCCCTGGCCCATTTCCTGTATGAAACCCATACCGCGTCCGATCCGGTGGTGCGGGCCAATCCGGCCTTTCTGCGCATGGCCGAAACCATGGGCTACGGCGTGATCGTCACCTATGACCACAACGATCACACCGTGCTTTATTCCAATTATCCGGTGCGGCATTTCGAGATTCTCTCCAGCCAGGAGGGCAGCAATCTCTACAGCCTGCACATGGCCAACCGCAGCCCGGTGATGACCGGCGGCGTTTACACCTATCAGGCCGGCGGCCATCAGTACGACATTCTGGTGGGCAACTGGCTGGACGAGAACTTCATCGAGAATCTGCGCTCGGTCACCTCCATCGATCTGCGGCTCTATTTCCGCCTGAAGAACGGCTTCCGCCTGATCTACGCCTCGCGCACCGATGTCGAGCCCGGCACCATGCTGACCGGCGACGCCGCCGAGGCCATGCTGCACGGGGTGGAAAGCTATTACGATCCCCAGGCCGAGGATGGCCGCTTCCGCGTGGAATATCTGCCGGTGCGCAATGCCAGCGGCCAGGTGGTGGGGGTGGTGTCGGCGGGGCTGCGGGTGACCGAGGTGCCGGCCATCGGCGATCTGCCGGTGCATATCATCGTTTCGGTGTTCCTGACCGGCGCCGTGCTGACGGCGGTGGCCGGGCTGTTCGTCACCCGCCGGCTGTCGCGGCCGCTGCGTTCGCTGTCCAAGGGGGTGCGCTCCATCAGCGAGGGCGATTACGGCCAGCGCGTGCAGGTGCAGGGCAAGGACGAAGTGGCCGAACTGGCCGAATCCTTCAACATGATGGCGGAAAAACTGGGGCAGCTGCAGGCGCTGGAGGCCGAGCTGCGCCGCCGCGACCGCCTGTCGGGCCTGGGCGAGGTGGCGGTGGGCATCGCCCACGAGGTGCGCAATCCTTTGGGCACCATCAAAACCTCGGCCGAACTGGTGCGCAAGCGCGACGGCGTGGCCCCCACCGACGCCAAGCTGCTGGGCTACGTCATCGACGAGGTGCGGCGCATCGACAGCCTGATCGAGGAGTTTCTGTCGTTCGCCAAACCCCGGCCGCCGCTGCTGCGGGCCATGCGCCTGGCCACGGTGGTGGAACGGGTGGCCACCTTCTGCGAACCCGAACTGACCCGGCACGGCGTGGCTCTGACGGTGGAGGACGAAAGCCACGGCGCCGAGATCCTGGGCGACGAGGATCATCTGTTCCAGGCCTGCCTCAATCTGGTGCTGAACGCCATCGACGCCATGAAGGACGGCGGCCGCCTGCGGATCAGCCTGCGCCAGGAGGGGGAGCGGCTGCTGCTGGCCTTCAGCGACAGCGGCCTCGGCATTCCGCCGGAACTGCAGGAAAAGATCTTCAATCCCTTCTTCACCACCAAACCGCGCGGCACCGGCCTGGGGCTGGCCAAGGTGTTCTCGGTGATGGAAAGCCACCAGGGGCGGGTGGATTGCCGCAGCGTTCCCGGACAGGGCAGCGTGTTCACGCTGATTTTGCCGGTTTTCATGCGAAAGGGCGAGAATGCCGCACACCATTCTGCTGGTTGACGACGAGGCCCGCCTGGCCGATGTCACCGCCGTGGCCCTGGAAGAGCTGGAGTACCATGTGCTGACCGCCACCAGCGGCGCCGAGGCCCTGTCCCTGCTGGAAGCCGAGCCGGTGGATCTGCTGCTGACCGATCTCAGGATGCCGGGCCTGTCCGGGCACGAACTGATGCTGGCGGCGCGGCGCCTGCGCCCCGAGCTGCCGGTGGTGGTGATGACCGCCTACAGCTCGGTGAAGGATGCGGTGCAGGTGATCAAGGAAGGCGCCTTCGATTACGTGAGCAAGCCGTTCGAGATCGACGATCTCGATAAAACCCTGAAAAACGCCCTGAAGCTCTCGGATGTTCTGGCCAGCAACGAGCGGCTGCGCAGCGAGCTTGAGGGGCGCTATCGTTTCGAAACCCTGGTGGGCAGCAGTCCGTCGTTCCGCCGCGTTATCGAAAGCATCGCCGAGGTGTGCGAAAGCCGGGCCAATGTGCTGCTGACCGGCGAATCCGGCACCGGCAAGGAACTGGTGGCCCGGGCCATCCACTACAACAGCCCGCGCAAGGATCGTCCCTTCGTGGCCCTGAACTGCGCCGCCATTCCGGAAGGGCTTTTGGAATCCGAGCTGTTCGGCCATGTGAAGGGGGCCTTCACCGGCGCCGTTTCCACCCGCGAGGGCCGCTTCGCCCAGGCCGACGGCGGCACCCTGTTCCTGGACGAGATCGGCGACATGCCGCTGCCGGTGCAGGCCAAGATCCTGCGGGTGGTGCAGGAGCGCGCCTTCGAGCGGGTGGGCAGCACCCAGACCCGCCAGGTGGATGTGCGGCTGATCGCCGCCACCAACAAGGATCTGCAGGCGGCGGTGCAGCAGGGCGCCTTCCGCGACGATCTCTACTACCGCCTCAATGTCTTCCCCATCGCCCTGCCGGCCTTGCGCGACCGCGCCGAGGATGTGCCGGCCCTGGCCGCGCATTTCCTCGATGTTCTGGGGGTGGGCATGGGCAAAAGGCTGGACGGCTTCACCCCGGCCGCCCTCAAGGCCATGCGCGATTACGGCTGGCCCGGCAATATCCGCGAACTGCAAAACTGCGTGGAACGCGGCCTGATCGTGGCCAAGGGGCGGCTGGTGGATGTGCAGGATCTGCCGCGGTACCTCTTCGCCAATCAGCAGCAGGTGGTGGAGGGGCCGAAATTCCCCATGAATCTCGATGAGGAACTGGCCCGCCTCGAGCAGGACTTTCTGCTGGCCGCCCTGAAGCGCAGCGACGGTGTGCAGGTGGCGGCGGCGCACTTGTTGGGCATCAACGAACGAAGCCTCTGGCATCGCATCAAGAAATACGGCATTCAAATCACGCGCCGGGCGGTGGGCGACGGCCCTTAAAGCCATTCTCCGTCAAGATCCGGCCCTTTTCCTTCGAGAGAACGTCATGATGAGCCTTTCCCGTACCCTGTCCGCCCTGGCGGCCGTGGCCCTGCTGGCCGCCGCCCTGTTTTCCGCCCCGGCCGCCCGCGCCGACGAGGTGGCCGACGCCCAGGCCCTGGTCAACCATCTGATGGGCGACGCCATCGCCACCTTCGGCGGCAAGAGCCTGCCCATGGCCGAGCGTGGCCGGCAGCTGCGGCGCATGATCACCCAATATGCCGATGTGGATCTGGCCGCCAAGGATATCCTGGGCCGCTACTGGGCCAAGGCCACGCCGGCCCAGCAGGCCGAGTTCAGGGGCCTGGTGGTGGATTACGCCGTGGGCTCGTGGAGCCGCCAGCTCTCCGATCTGCCCACCAACCAGCAGGTGGAGTTCACCACCAGCGAAACCACGCCCTCGGGCCGTTTGCTGCTGCATTCCCTGATGCACAGCAATGATGTGACCCCGGTGGACTGGAGCATCGCCCATGCCGCCGACGGCCATCTGGTGATCGCCGATGTGGCCATCAGCGGCGTCAGCATCGTGCATACCATGCGCGCCGATTTCGGCACCATCATCCGCGCCAACGGCGGCCAGCTGCCGCCGCTGTTCCAGGCCCTGCGCACCAAGATCGCCAGCTACGGCACCGCCGGACAGAACTGAGGCTCGCTCCCTGATACCCGCCCCGCAAGGGCCGGTATCAGGGCAGGAACTGCTCGTCCAGGATGCGTTCCTCCAGATTGTGCTCGGGGTCGCACAGGAGATCGAGGGCGATGGAGCGGTCCTCGCGCACCTCGACGCGGATAACGTCGCGCACCTCGGTGAAATCGGCCACCGCCAGCACCGGACGCTTCTGATCCTCCAGCACTTCGAAACTGACGGTGGCGCGGTGCGACAGCAGGGCGCCGCGCCAGCGCCGGGGCCGGAAGGCCGAGATGGGGGTCAAGGCCAGAACGCCCGCTCCCATGGGCACGATGGGGCCGTGCGCCGACAGGTTATAGGCGGTGCTGCCGGCCGGGGTGGCCACCAGGCAGCCGTCGCAGATCAGCTCCTCCAGGCGGACGCGGCCGTCGATGCGCACGCGCAGCTTGGCGGCCTGGCGGGTTTCGCGCAGGAGCGACACCTCGTTGATGGCCATGGCCTCGTGGATGGTGCCGTCGGCGGTGCGGGCCGTCATGGCCAGGGGATGCAGATGCACGGTCTCGGCGCGGTTCAGCCGCTCCATCAGATCGTCCTCGGCATATTTGTTCATCAGAAACCCCACCGTGCCCCGGTTCATACCGTAGATGGGCAGGCGCCGTTCCATCTGGCGGTGCAGGTTTTCCAGCATGAAGCCGTCGCCGCCCAGGGCGACGATGACGTCGGCGCGGTCGGGCGGGGCGGCGCCGTAGCGGTGGGTCAAATGCTTCAGCGCCCGTTGCGCGGTTTCGTTTTCGGCGGCAACGAAGGTGACGTTCTGAAAAGGCATGATGCGGGGGGCTTTGCGTGAAAAGCTTCTCAGCGGAAGCGGGGACGGCTATATCGTAAAGCAATTTTCCGGGCAGGGGAACGTTCCGCCCCGCCCTTCGTACCAGGCTGGAGCCAGAATGCCGCACCGTTTTCATCCTTCCATCCTGCGGGAATACGATATCCGCGGCGTGGTGGGGACCACTCTTGCCGATGCCGACGCCGAGGCGGTGGGCCAGACCTTCGGCGCCCTGGTGATGCGGGCCGGCGGCCGCGTGGTGTGCGTGGGGCGCGACGGGCGTTTGAGCTCGCCGGCGCTGGAGGCGGCGCTGGTGCGCGGCCTGGCCTCGGTGGGCATCGAGGTGCGGCGCATCGGCTGCGGCCCGTCGCCCCTGCTGTATTTCGCCACCCGCCATCTGGGCGCCGATGGCGGGGTGATGGTGACCGGCTCGCACAATCCGCCCGATCACAACGGCTTCAAGCTGGTGTTCGGCGGCAAGCCCTTCTTCGGCGAGCAGATCCGCCGCCTGGGCCGGGTGGCCGAGGCCGAGGATGTGGCCCCCGCCCTGGGCGGCAAGGCGGTGGAGACCGACCCGCGCCAGGCCTATCTGGCCCATGTGCTGCAAGGCTTCCGGCCCGGCCGCGCGCTGTCGGTGGTGTGGGATTGCGGCAACGGCGCCACCGGGCCGCTGGTGGAGGCGCTGGCCGCCCGGCTGCCCGGCCGCCACCAGGTGCTGAACGGCGCCGTGGACGGGCATTTCCCCGCCCATCATCCCGATCCGGCCGATCCGGCCAATCTGCGGCAGCTGGCGGCAATGGTGGCCGAAAGCGGCGCCGATCTCGGCCTGGCCTTCGACGGCGACGGCGACCGCCTGGGAGTGGTGGCGCCGGGCGGGCGGCTGTTCGCCGGCGATCAGCTGCTGATGCTGCTGGCCGAGGAGGTGCTGGCCGAGGCGCCCGGCGCCCTGATCCTGGCCGACGTCAAGGCCAGCCAGACCCTGTTCGACCATGTGGCCCGCCTGGGCGGCGTGGCCGAGATGTGCCGCACCGGCCATTCCCTGATCCGTAGCCGCATGGCCGAAAGCGGGGCGCGGCTGGCCGGCGACATGAGCGGCCATATCTTCTACGGCGCCCCCTCCGACGGGGTGGACGACGCCCTTTACGCCGCCCTGCGCCTGCTCGGCCTGGTGGCGGGCTGGCCGCCGGGCGAACTGGCCCGCCGCTTCGACGCCCTGCCGCGCCTGTTCGCCACCCCCGAGCTGCGCCTGCCCTGCCCGGACGAGCGCAAGGTCGAGGTGATGGCCGCCCTCAAGGCCGCTCTGGCGGCGCGCGGCGAACCCAGGGTGGAGATCGACGGGGTGCGCGTTTCCACGCCCGACGGCTGGTGGCTGCTGCGGGCCTCCAACACCCAGCCCGCCCTGGTGGCGCGCTGCGAATCCGCTTCCGCCGCCGGACTGGAGCGGTTAAAGCAACGTCTTTCGGCCGAACTGGCCACATTTGGGATGGAACTCTGACCATGGTGCAAGGCGCTTCGCCTTTGATTCTGGCGTCGGCCTCGCCGCGCCGCCTCGATCTGCTGGCGCAGATCGGCCTCGTTCCCGATGCGGTGGATCCCGCCGATATCGACGAATCGCCGTTGCCCGGCGAACTGCCCGCCCCCCACGCCGCCCGTCTGGCCGAGGCCAAGGCCCGCGCCGTGGCCGCCCGCCATCCCGGCGCTTATATCATTGCCGCCGATACGGTGGTGGCCTGCGGCCGCCGCATCCTGCCCAAGGCGGAAAGCGAAGCCGAGGCCCGCGCCTGCCTGGCCCTGCTGTCGGGGCGGCGCCACCGCGTGCTGGGCGGGCTGTGCGTGCTGGCGCCCTCGGGGCGCATGGCGCAGCGGCTGGTGACCACCGCCGTCACCTTCAAGGTGCTGGAGAGCGGCGAGCGCCAGGCCTATATCGCCTCGGGCGAATGGCGGGGCAAGGCGGGCGGCTACGCCATTCAGGGGCTGGCGGCCATGCATGTGCGCCAGATCGTCGGCAGCTATTCCAACGTGGTGGGGCTGCCGCTTTACGAAACCCACGCCCTGCTGACGGGATTGGGCTATGGCCCGCGTTGAGACCCTGCTGATCTCGGCGGCGCCGGGCGAGCTGCGCCTGGCCCTGCTGGCCGAGGGCCGCGCCGTGGAATTCCGCGTCGATCGCGGCGCCGCCGCCCCCGGCGATCTTCTGCTGGGGCGGGTGCTGTCGGTGCAGCGGGCGCTGAACGCCGCCTTCGTGGATATCGGCCAGCCGCTGCCGGCCTTCCTGCCCCAGGCCGCCGGCCAGACCGAGGGGGCCCGCCTGCTGGTGCAGGTGACCGCCGCCGCCCGCGGCGGCAAGGGGGCCGAGGTCACGGCCTCGCCGTCGCTGCAGGGCGGGCTGCTGGCCTATACCCCGTCGCGGGCCGGGCTGAATTTATCGCGCCGCATTCTCGAGGAGACGGAGCGCAGCCGGCTGTCGTCGCTGCTGAAAGGGCGGCTGCTGCCGGGCGAGGGCGTGGTGGTGCGCACCCAGGCGGCAGGCGCCTCGGAACAAACCCTGCTGGACGAGCTGGACCGCTTGCGCGGCGACTGGCTGGGCCTGGAAGCCGAGGCCGCCGCCCTCCAGCCGCCGGCCCGGCTGCGCGCCCCGTCGCCGCTGGCCCGGCTTTTGGCCGAACATGCCGGCCTGCGCCGGGTGGTGACCGACGATGCCGCCGCCCTGGCGGCCTTCAAGGCCGATTTTCCCGCCGCCGAACTGTGCCCGCCCCGCGCCGGGCCGCTGTTCGAGCAGTTTCACTGCGCCGATGACTGGGACCGCGCCCTGGCGCCGCGCCTGCCGCTGCCGGGCGGCGGCGCCCTGCTGTTCGGCACGGCGGCGGGCATTACCGTGATCGATATCGACAGCGGCCGGAGCAGCCCCGCCGAGGCCAATCTGGCGGCGGTGGCCGAAATCGCCCGCCAGCTGCGCCTGCGCGGCCTTTCCGGCCATGTGCTGGTGGATGTGATCCCCATGCGGGAACGCAGCGCCCTGGCCCGGGTGACCGAGGCTTTGAAGCAGGCGGTGTCCGGCGATCCCACCCCCACCCATGTGGTGGGCACCACGCCGCTGGGCATGATCGAGCTGACCCGCGAACGGCGCGGCCCGGCGCTGGCCGAGATGCTGCTGGCCGAAGCGGCGCCGCAGCCCTCGGCCGACAGCCTGGCCCTGGACGGCCTGCGCCGCCTGCTGCGCGAGGCCGAGGCCAGCCCCGGCCGCCGCCGGGGCCTGGCCGCGCCCGCCGCCCTGCTGGAGGCCCTGCGCCGCTATCCGGCGGCCCTGGCCGAAACCGAACGCCGCCTGGGCCACGCCCTGACCCTGACCCTTGACGCCGCCCTCGGCCAATGCGAGGTGATCGAGGAAACACCATGACCGCCCCCGCCCACAGCCCTGCGCCGCCCTGTTCCATCTGCGGCAAGCCGTCCGACCCCCGCCTGCGCCCCTTCTGCTCGCGCCGCTGCGCCGATGTGGATCTGAACCGCTGGCTGGGCGAGGTTTACGTGGTCCCCGGCGACGATCCCGCCGCCGCCGCCAGCGGCCCGCCCGATGGCGACGACGAGGATTTTTGATCCGGCCCAATCGAAAATAGGGGATGGACAGGCCGGGGAAACTTGTCTATAACCCGCCTCCTCACCACGTGGTGGCCGTGCCTAGGTAGCTCAGTTGGTAGAGCATGCGACTGAAAATCGCAGTGTCGGTGGTTCGATTCCGCCCCTAGGCACCACTCTAAGCCCCTGAAAGCGAAAGCTTTCGGGGGCTTTCCATTTGGGGGGCTTCAGAGGCTTCGCGCAGGGCGGCCAGGGTGGCGGCGGGCACGGGCTGCTTGCCCAGGATGATCAGATCGAGATCGGAATAGGGGCGGGCGGTGCCGGTGGCCCGCGAGCCGAAGATGCGAACCTTGCGTTTGGGAAGATGTTGCCGCAACAGGTCGAGAACGATGTTCCGTTCCCGCGCGGAAAGGATCATACCGGCCAACCATTGAAGTGACTCGTTGGCCGGTATCCAGCGAGCATTGAGCGAGCGGCCAAGGCGGCGGATGCCGCCGCCCGGCGAGGGACGATACAACCGGTCAATTCATTGGGCGGTTGGTATCAGAGGGGCGTCGGCGGTCATAGGGCGGCGTTTTCCAGGCGGGCCAGCAGGTATTCCGCCTCGTCAAGAAAGTCGGCGATGCCCCGTGTCACCTCAAGGGCGATGGCTTCATCGTAGGTGTGGCTGGTTTTGGCGCGCATGTCCCGGTAGGTGCGCCAGACCGGCCAATCGCTTCTCATACATGGCGTAATCGGCGGGTGGCTGCTCTCCATTTGGCAGCGGGGTCGAGATAGACTTGCCCCAGGGAAAAGCCATGAAGGGAGAGCAGCCATGGTCGAGTATGTCGGATTGGACGTTTCGTTGAAAGAGACGAGCGTGTGCGTGATGGACGGGTCTGGCCACGTGC